>Ga0209023_10000124_pt1 | contig 132607 bp, 132 predicted proteins | sample LakOneMetagenome_FD_187468 | JGI IMG/M metagenome (GOLD analysis project Ga0209023, IMG submission 187468) | Freshwater and sediment microbial communities from Lake Erie, Canada (SPAdes) (version 2) | ecosystem: Environmental > Aquatic > Freshwater > Lentic | place: Lake Erie, Canada...
TCCTGCTGTGGTTCCTGTCGAGTTTCCCGGGCGCCCCCGAAGGCGCGACCCATCCGCCGATCTATTACAGCATCGCGGGCATGCTGGGCCGTGCGCTGTCGGTGGTGTTCGAGCCGATCGGCTTCGGCTGGCAGATTTGCATCGCGCTGGTGCCGGGCATGGCCGCGCGCGAAGTGGCGGTCGGCGCGCTGGGCACGGTGTATGCGCTGTCGGCCACCGGCGACGAACTGGCCAGCACGCTGGCACCGATCATTTCGCATTCCTGGAGCCTGCCGACCGCGCTGTCGCTGCTGGCCTGGTACGTGTTCGCACCGCAGTGCATGTCGACCCTGTCGGTCGTCAAGCGCGAGACCAACAGCTGGCGCTATCCGCTGCTGATGGCCGGCTACATGTTCGCGCTGGCCTACGTGGCCTCGTTCCTCACTTACCGCATTTCGCTGGCCTTGATCGGAGCCTGAGATGGTCGAGAACCTGATTGTCGTATTGATCGTCGGCGCCTCCGCCTGGTACACGCTGCGCAAGTACGTGTTCAAGCCGAAGAAGGCGAGTGGCTGTGGCAGCGGCTGCAGCAGCTGCGACACCTGCGAATCCGCGCCGCCGGCGCCGACCGGGCAGCGCGTGATCAAGCTGCACCGCGTGTCCTAAGCGCCCGTGAACGCACTGCGCCCACGCCAATATCTGTTCGCCTGGGGCGGCGCGTTGCTGGCGATGCTGGCCCTGGACGGCATCTGGCTCGGCCTTCTGATGGGCGGCACTTATCGCGACTGGCTGGGCGGCATGATGCTCGAGCAGCCGCGCCTGATTCCCTCAGCCCTGTTCTATCTCCTGTATGCCACCGGATTGGTGGTGTTCGCCATCGCGCCTGCCCTGCGCGGCGCACGCTGGCGCGCTGCCGCTTTGCTGGGCGGGATGCTCGGTCTGGTTGCTTATGGCACCTATGACCTGAGCAATCTGGCCACACTGCACGGCTGGCCCGCGGTCCTGACCGTGGTCGATGTCGTGTGGGGCGCGCTAGTCTCAGCGCTGGCGGCCGGCGCCGGTTTCCTCGCCGGACGGCGCGGCTGATCCGGGAACGGTCAGCCCTTCGGCAAGGCCCAGCCTTTCCATCAGCCGGTGCGCGTCGAACGGCGCTTTGACCTTGATGTCGTTATCGAAGTAGCAGAAGATGTCGCGGCTGGCGCGCTTGGGCCCGGCTTTGGACGAGATCAGGCGCGCGTCGTCCGGTTGCCCACCTTGGCTCCACGCCGTGATGCGCGCGGCCCACCGATCCAGCGCGCGGTCGCTGTAGCCGCTCGCGTACAGCTCCTTGTCGCCATGCAGGCGCAGATACATGAAGTCGGCCGTCACGTCCTCGTAGTAGGGCCACTCGCGCGCCGTATCGGCCACCACCAGCGCCACCTTGTACTTGCGCAGCAGCGCGATGAAGGCTTCGTCGATGAAGCTGTCGTTGCGGATCTCGACCGCGTGGCGCAGCTTGCGCTTCTTGTCGATCTCCAGCGCGACCTTGCCCTTCATGCGCGGCTCATGGTGGCGCGCCATGGCCAGCGCGGCCTCGGTATCGTGCGGCAGGATGCTCAAGAAGTGTTCCATCCGGTCGGGATCGAACTTGAAGTTGGGCGGGAACTGCCACAGAAAGGGCCCCAGCTTGTCGCGCAGATTGAACACGCCCGAGGCCAGCACGTTGGCGACCGGCCCGTCGATGTCGCGCAGGCGCAGCGTGTGGGTGATGAAGCGGTTGCCCTTGCAGCTGAAAACAAAACCCTTGGGTGTGGCCGCATGCCAGGCGGCGTAGCTGTCCGGCTTTTGCAGGGAATAGAAAGAACCGTTGATCTCGATCGAGCGCAGCGCGCGCGAAGCGTATTCGAGCTCGTGGTCCTGCCCCAGGCCGTCGGGGTAGAACACCCCGCGCCACGGCTCGTAGCGCCAGCCCGATATGCCGATATAGATTTTGCCCATACCGGCAGCTTAGGCGCAAAGCCGGCGCCGGTCGGTTAGGCGCCGCACCTTACTGCGGCGGCACCCCTACGGCGCGCGCGTTGGCGACCTTGCCGTCGGAATGGGCCGTCAGGTACCAGTCCAGCGCACGCTTCTCGTACTGGACGCGGTAGATGTCTTCGCCGGTATCGCGGTTCAGGCCAAGGTAGGTGACCGACTGCATTTTGCCCACCGGCTTGCCGCGCATTTGGTCCATGCCTCTGGCCAGCATGGCTTGCGAGAGCTTTGCAAAGGTCGGCGTGAGGTCTTCCGGGAAGTATTTTCCGGTGGTGATGCTGTCGGCGCCGCGCCGCAGCGCCGCTTCGCCGCCGGGCATGGCCCCGTCGCGTGCCAGGTGGGCGGCGATGCGGCCCGCCAGGGCGGCGCCGTCGACGCGCGGCGCGTCGATGTCCACGCCCAGCAAGGTCACGGTCAGCGACATTACCTTGCCGGCGGTGTTGCGGTTAAAGCGCAGCGTCGTCCCATAGCGCGGCTGGAAGAAGTGGTCGCGACTCTCGGCAAATTGCGGGATGGGCGGGCGGCCCGTCGTTTCGCTCATCAGGCGTCCGTCAACGACGCTGATCTTCATTGCCTGGAATTCGTCGGTCTGGTACACGCCTTCGTACTCGGCCAGCAGGGCCGGCGCCAGCTGCACGCGCTGGTGGCGCGCCGCTTCCGGCTGCGCCAGCTGGGCCGCCATGGCCGCCGTGCCAAAAGCCAGCACGGCCAGCGCGACTGCGGCCGGTTTGTGCCAGCGCCCTGGGGTGCGGACCATGATGCGGATGCGCTGCTCGAGGAAGGAACGCGATTCGGCCATCGCCAGCGCACTGCCGATGAGACCAGATTGGCGCGCGCCGACATCGATCAGCGCTTCGCCGTAGTGCTGCCTGTCATAGCCGGCGGACAGCACGCGGGCATCGCAGTCGACTTCGATGGCGTGGCGTAGGCGGCGCAGCTGCCACCAGAGGGGCAGGTTCCACGGCATGGCGACCAAGGCCAGCAGCGCCAGGCAAAGCAGCTGCGGATCGCGCGCCGCCAGGTGCGCCTGTTCGTGCGCCAAGACCAGCGCTTGCTGGCGCGCCGATGCCTGGGTCAGCCAGAGAGGCAGGACGATACGGGGGCGCAGCAGGCCGACCACGGCCGGTCCCGCGTCGGGCGCCACCAGCACGTCGACACCGCCAATGCAGGCCGTGCTCCAGCGGCGCCGCCGGACCGCGAGCATGAGGGCGCCGGCGACGAGCATGAGCAGCGTCGTGGCCGACAGCGCCATCCAGGCCGGCTTGAGCCAGCTGTCCGCGCGCGCGGTGGCCGGCGCCGTCTTGGCGGCTACCCATTGCGAGGCAATCTTGCCCGCGGCGGCGGCATAGGCGGGCGCCGGACGCTGCACTTGCGCGCGTGCCACGTCCTGGGCGGGAAGGGCGGCTGGCTGGCTTAGCAGCGTCAAGGGAAGCAGCACCGAGGCGGCCAGGGCGCCGGCCCAGATCCAGCGCGTGGACCAGCGCCACAGGCGCGCCGCGCGTTCGCTGGCAAGGGCGGCGACGCCGAACAGCAGCGCGACGGCAAGGGCGTAGATGATCCAGTTCAGACTCACGATTTTTTCTCCTTGGTGCTGTCGGCCAGCAGTTTGCGCATGCGCGCCACTTCGTCGGCATTGAGCTTGCGGTCGGAAACGAGATGGGCAAACAGCAGCTCGGTCGAGCCTTTGAACAGTTTGCTGGTGAGGTGCTGCAGCGCGCTCTTGCGCGCTTCCTGCTGCTCGATGAGGGCGTGATAGCGGTGGCCGCGGCCTTCTTCTTCGTGCGCCACATAGCCCTTGGTTTCCAGGGTGCGCAGCACCGTCAGCACGGTGGTATAGGCCAGTTGGTCCGCCAGGTGCGCGCGCACTTCGGACACCACCGACGGGCCGTGGTCCCACAAGATCTGCATCACGTCCGCTTCGCGGTCGGTAAAGGAAATGTCCATCTCAATCCGATCTACTAAATGTTTAGTAGATGGTAGGGCGGTGGCCCGGCGCTGTCAACTAATGTTTTAGTAGGTGGCTCAGGCCAGCTGCTGGAACGACTCCGCCTGGGCGATCGGCCAATACAGGCCGAACACGGGCGGCAGCCGGTGGTGCTGGCTGGCGTCGAGCAGTTCGCCCGGCGTCAGATAGGGCAGCAGGGCCGACGCCAGCTTGACCTGGTTGGGCGAGACGCGCCGCACCAGGTGATGGGGCTTGAGCTGGTTGGGATGGGTGAGGCCGGCGGCGGCGATCAGTTCGGCCAGCGCCTTGACGGTATTTTTGTGGAAGTAGGTCACGCGTTCGGTCTTGTCCGGCACCACCAGCGCCTTCTGGCGCAGTTCGTCCTGGGTGGCGACGCCGGTCGGGCAGCGGTCGGTATGGCAGCTTTGCGACTGCACGCAGCCGAGCGCGAACATGAAGCCGCGCGCCGAATTGCAATAGTCCGCGCCGAGCGCGATGGTGCGCGCGATGTCGAAGGCCGTGATGATCTTGCCGGACGCCGCGATCTTGATCTTGTCGCGCAAATTGGCGCCTACCAGCGTGTTATGCACCAGCAGCAGCGCTTCCTGCAGCGGCGCGCCCACGTGGTCCGAAAACTCGACCGGCGCCGCGCCGGTGCCGCCTTCGCCGCCATCGACGGTGATGAAGTCGGGGACGATGCCCGTCACCAGCATGGCCTTGACGATGGCGAAGAACTCCCACGGGTGGCCGATGGCCAGCTTGAAGCCGGTCGGCTTGCCGCCCGACAGAGTGCGCAGGCGCTCGATAAAATGCAGCATCTCGATCGGCGTGGAGAACGCCGAATGCTTGGACGGCGACAGGCAATCGACGCCGACCGGCACGCCGCGCGCGGCGGCGATTTCGACGCTCACCTTGGCCGCCGGCAGAATCCCGCCTTGGCCCGGCTTGGCGCCCTGCGACAGTTTGAGTTCGATCATCTTCACTTGCGGCAGGGTGGCGTTGGCGACGAACCGCTCTTCGGAGAACCCGCCTTCGGCCGTGCGGCAGCCGAAATAGCCGGAGCCGATTTCCCATACCAGGTCGCCGCCGTGTTCGCGGTGATAACGGCTGATGCTGCCTTCGCCCGTGTCGTGCATGAAGCCGCCCGCCTTGGCGCCGCCGTTGAGGGCCAGGATCGCGTTGGCCGACAGCGAGCCAAAGCTCATCGCCGAGATGTTGAAGACGCTGGCGCTGTAGGGCTGCGCGCGCCGGCAGTCGGGGTGGTTGCCGATCTCGATGCGAAAGTTGGGATCGGCGATCTGCGCCGGCGCGATCGAATGGTTGATCCATTCATAGCCGTCGGCGTAGACGTTGAGCTGGGTGCCGAAGGGGCGCTTGTCGGTCTCGCGCTTGGCGCGCTGGTAGACGATGCTGCGCTGGTTGCGCGAAAACGGCGTGGCCTCCATATCGTCTTCGAGGAAGTACTGGCGGATCTCGGGGCGGATGGATTCGAAGAAAAAGCGGAAGTGGGCGAGAATCGGATAATTGCGGCGCAGGGCGCGCTTTTTTTGCAGCAGGTCGATCACGCCGACCGCGCTCAAGCCGCCGCTGATCGCCACCAGCCACCAGCCGGGGCCTTCGCCGCGCACGGCCTGCACCAGCGACAGCGGGAACACCACCGCCGAAATCATCAAGGGTAGGTAGCGCGGTGCGTATAGTCTCATGCGGTCTCCGTGGCCAATCGCCTGCAACAGTGCTAAGCTAGCGCCGATTCCATCCCGGCGAAAGAACCCAAATGATCATTGTCCACCATCTGAACAATTCCCGTTCCCAGCGCATCCTGTGGCTGCTCGAAGAACTGGGCCTGGACTACGAGATCAAGAAGTACCAGCGCGATCCCAAGACCATGCTGGCGCCGGCGGAACTGCGCGCCATCCACCCGCTTGGCAAATCGCCCGTCATTACCGACGGCGACACCATGGTAGCCGAGTCGGGCGCGATTATCGAGTATCTCACCGAACGCTATGGCAGCGGCAAGAATCTGGTGCCGGCCGCCGGCACGCCGGACAAGCTGCGCTACACCTACTTCCTGCATTACGCCGAAGGCTCGGCCATGACGCCGCTGCTGATGAAGCTCGTGTTCGACCGCGTTGAAACGAGCCCGATGCCGTTCTTCGCCAAGCCGATCGCCAAGGGTATCGCGCAAAAGGTCAAATCCACCTACATCATGCCGCAGATCGCGCAGCACCTGAAGTACCTGGAGTCGGAACTGGCCCAGCGCACCTGGTTCGCGGGCGAAGCGTTTTCGGCGGCCGACATCCAGGTCAGCTTCGTGCTGGAAGCTGCGGCCGCACGCGGCGGACTCGGTGCCAACTATCCGAAGCTCGATGCCTTCCTGCAGCGCATCCACGCGCGCCCGGCCTACCAGCGCGCGCTGGAACGCGGCGGGAAATACGAACTGATTAAGTAAATTCATCATGGCCAAGCTGCTTGCCATCGACGGCCTGAACATCGTCCGGCGCGTGTACGAGGCCAGTCCCGAACCCGATTCGGCCGAGAAGGCCGAGATCGCGCTGCGCCACGCGCTGTCGTCGTTCCGCAAGCTGCTGGCGGCCCATGCGCCGACCCACGTGCTGCCGGCCTTCGATTTCGGCGGGCCGACCTGGCGCCACCGCCTCTATCCGCGCTACCGCGAGCAGCGCGCGCCGATGCCGTCCTTCCTGCGCGAGGCGCTGCCCTCGTTCCACGAAAAGCTCGCCGGCGAGGGCCTGCACGTGGTGATGCTGCCCGACGTGGAGGCCGACGATGTGATCGGCACCGGTATCCTGCGCTGGCTGGCCGAAGGCCGGGGCGAGGCGATCATCGCCAGCACCGACAAGGATTTGCACGGATTGATTGCGCACGGCGCGCTGGTGTGGGACCATTTCAAGGGCGAGTGGCATGACGACGCCTGGGTGCGCAACAAATTCGGCGTGGCGCCCGAGTTGATGGTGGACTTGCTGGCGCTGATGGGCGACGTGACCGACGGCGTGCCGGGCGTGTCCAAGGTCGGCATGAAGACGGCGGCCAAGCTGCTCAACGCCTATGGCGATCTGGATGCCGTGATGGCGGGGGCTGGTATCCTGAAGACGCCGATCGGGGAGCGGCTGCGGGCCGAACGCGAGATGTTGTATCTGTCGCGCCAGCTGGTGCAGCTCAAGACCGATGTGCGGCTGGGCGTGACGTGGAATATGCTCGCTTACGAAAACTTCTGAGGAACGCACTATGCTTAAAGCGGTGATCGTCGATGCGAATGCGATTTCGCGCGGTTTGCTCAACACCGTGCTGACCGATGGCGGCTACAACGTGGTGGGCATGACGCACACTTCGCTTTCCGGTTTGCTGCTGGTCCAGAAGCACCATCCCCAGGTGTTCTGCATGGCGCGCGAGCAGGTCGAAGATGGCCACAACGTCGTCGAACAAATCCGCGCCGCGCATCCAAAAACGCTGATCTTCATGATGTCCGGGACCATGGATGCGACCCTCATGCAGGAGTCGCTGGCGCGCGGCGTGCAGGGCTTCATCGTCAAGCCGTTCAAGGCCGATGCGGTGCTCAATACCATCCGCAAGACGGTCATGGCCATGATCAAGCGCCAGCGCAGCGAGATGGATGCGCGCGGCAAGACTGACGAAGGCGAAATGTGAGGCAGCCCATGTCCAAAGCCGCATTCAGCGCCAAGGTGTTTGCGCTGTATTTGTTCATGATCGGTCCGGTGCTCGTATTCGCTCCCAATTTTTTGCTGGGCTTGTTCGGCATCGCGCCCACGTCCGAGGTCTGGATTCGCGTGGTTGGCGTGATCGCGATCAATTTGGGCGTGTATTCGTGGGTGGCGGCCCAGCATAAGACCACGGCGTTCCTGAAGGCGTCGGTGTATACGCGCCTGTTCGTGTGTGGCGCGTTCACCGTGTTCGCGGTCACAGGGCTTGTCAGTCCCATGCTGATCCTGTTCGGCCTTGTCGATCTGGCCGGATCGCTGTGGACTTATTTTGCGCTGAAGGCCGATAGGCTGGCGACGGCATCGGTCAGTCCAGCGCGGTAATTTTCGGTTACATTTCTTGCGCCGTGGTTGCAACCCCCACGCTTCTGTCCCTGCATAATCGAGTCTGCCAGTCAACATTGATAGACAAGAAACTGTAAAGGATAGAACGATGAAAACCACCTCCCTGTTACTCACCAGCCTGCTTTGCGTCCTGGGCGCGAATGCCTCAGCCCAGGTATTGGAGGGCGAAATCCGTTACAGCAGCGAGCCGGCCGTCGCGCCGGTACCGCACGAAGTGCGGGCGGCGCATCACGCCATCCATCGCAGCCGGCGCGAGATTGCGGAAGAAAAGCGCAATCTCGAACACGACAAAAATGTGGCGCGGCTCGAAGCCGGCGACGTGCGCGAAGTCGAGCGCCGGCAGGACGAACTGGCAGCGCGCGGCGACTATCGGGGCGCCCAGAAATTGGAACGCACGCGCTACCACGAAGCGAACGAAGCCAAAATCGCCCGCCGCCAAGTCTCGCACGACCGCAACGTGATCGCGATCAAGCGCAAGCAGATCGAGCACAACGAGCGGGTTATTGATAACGCGCGCGGCGGCCGCTGATCGCAGTCTCCATCGGCGCTGGGGTGAGGCGGATTTTTCCGGTCGCTGCCCCACATGCCGCGCGATTGCACGAAATGGCGTGTTGTCTCACGATTTGCCTGCGAAAAGACGCGCAGCGCTCACTCAAACGCACGAATTTCCCACGATTTGACGCGCGCGGCGCACGAAATCGCACGCGGTTGTCGGGATGGGAAATTCGCCCCGGCATCAGCGTGCGGTTGCGCGTGCCGTGCGCGTAAAATCGTGCGTCAATCGCGTGGTTTCGCGTTGCGCGCGTGCGAAATCGTGCGGTTTTCGAGCGGTCGCGCTGCATATCGTGCGAAAGCGCGGTGTTTTTCACGTTGGAGGAAAAGTCACGCCGCCCGGGGCACGTTCCTGGGCGGCGGCTTCCCATTTCCAGGCTTTCATTGGAGGAAACATGTCGATGCGGCTTGCATCTTGCAGTTGCGGACAACTTACCGCGCGCGTGACGGGCGATCCGGTGCGCATCTCGATTTGCCACTGCCTCGCATGCCAGCGCAGGACCGGCAGTGTCTTTGGCGAGCAAGCGCGATTCCCGCGCGAGAACGTGGAAGTGACCGGTTCATCGACGCACTTCAGCCGCACCGGCGATTCCGGGTCGCGGGCGACGTTTCACTTTTGTCCCCATTGCGGCGCGACGGTCTATTGGGAAGCTGATAGCCTCGCGGCGTTTCGGACTATTCCGGTCGGTGTGTTCGCGGACCCTGCATTTCCCACCCCGGGCGTATCCGTGTACGAGAGCCGCAAGCATGCGTGGGTTGTTTCTCCGCCGGACGCGGAGCATTTTCCTTGATGCCCGTGCGTGCGAGCGGCCTGCTAACGTGGGTTTGCGCGCTGTGCGCAATACTTCCGTTTGCTGTACAGGCCGATGCGGGTCGAAGCGACGGCGTACGGACGCAGTTATTAAAAAAGGAAAAGCAAGTGATGCAGACAAACTGGCCGAACGATGTCGATGGCGACGTATTCCGGCGTTTGAAGAAGAGCGGTTTTGATTTCAATCGGGTGGTCGACATCGACTTTAACGTCGACTTTTCCGCCTGGCCGCCGTCACCCGCCTTCATTGGGAAATTGCGCGCGCAATTCCCTCGAATGCGGGTTTTTCCACCAGATGGACACGCAGACGGCTATGTTCAGTTCGTGGTTAAAGAGCGCTTGACCTATGCGCTGGTGATGTCCGTGCAGCACTCCGTGTCCAACATGGCCGTACCGTATGGAGGCGTCTGCGAATCGTGGGGCGTCATGCAAGATTAACGGTGGAGACGCGATGAGGTCATGTCAGGCGGCAACCCTTACGCGTGCGGGCGCAAACTCAAATTGACGAGCCGCTGATAATCCCACCACCCAGGCACACATCGCCGTCGTACAGCACGGCCGACTGCCCAGGCGTCACCGCCCATTGCGGGTCGGTGAAGTCGAGCGCGAAATCGGACAGGCCTTGTGGCGCCACGCGGCACGCCACATCGGCCTGCCGATAACGCGTCTTGGCGGACATGGCGCGCGCTTCGGGTGCCACGCCGGCAATCCAGCTGGCCTGGTCTGCCGTGAGCGCGCCCGAGAGCAGCCAAGGGTGGTCATGCCCCTGCACGATATACAGCGTGTTGTTGGCGATGTCCTTGCGCGCCACGTACCAGGCGTCGCTGCTGCCGTCGTCCTTTTTGTACTTCTTCATGCCGCCCACGCCGATGCCCTTGCGCTGGCCCAACGTGTAGAACGACAGCCCCACATGTTCGCCCACGACGGTGCCGTCGTCGGTCTTCATCGGGCCCGGCTTGTACGACAGATAGCGGTTCAAAAAATCGCGGAACGGGCGCTCGCCGATGAAGCAGATGCCGGTCGAATCCTTTTTCGCGGCATTGGGCAGCGCCAGCTTCTCGGCGATCTTGCGCACTTCGGTCTTGGGGATTTCGCCCAGCGGGAACAGGGTTTTGGACAACTGCGCCTGATTCAAGCGATGCAGGAAGTAGCTCTGGTCCTTGGTATGGTCGACCGCCTTGAGCAGTTCGAAGCTGCCGGCGTTTTCGCGCACGCGCGCATAGTGCCCGGTCGCGATCAGGTCGGCGCCCAGGTGCATCGCATGGTCGAGGAAGGCCTTGAACTTGATCTCCGCATTGCACAGCACGTCCGGATTCGGCGTGCGGCCGGCCTGGTACTCGCGCAGGAATTCGGCGAACACGCGGTCCTTGTACTCGGCCGCGAAATTGACCGCTTCGATATCGACACCGACCACGTCGGCCACGCTGGCCGCATCGATCCAGTCCTGGCGCGACGAGCAGAATTCGGAATCGTCGTCGTCTTCCCAGTTCTTCATGAACAGGCCGATCACTTCGTAACCCTGTTCCTTCAACATCCACGCCGCGACCGAGGAGTCGACCCCGCCAGACATACCGATCACGACTTTTTTCTTGCTCATTGCTTCATTCCGTTCGTTTTGCCGTCGTCCTCGCGCAGGCGGGGACCCATGGCACCTCTCCGAATTCGCAGACGTGCTAAGGGCCCCCGCCTTCGCGAGGGCGACGTACTATCAAATCAGCCCGCCCTCGAACACCGAAGAGTGGGTGTGCAGCAGCGCCAGCGGCGCGCGCTTGCCGGCCAGGTAGTCGTCCACGCATTGCAGCATCAACGGGCTGCGGTGGCGCTCCGGGCAGGCCGCCATCTCGTCGCGCGTCATCCACAGCGTGCGCAGGATGCCTTCGTCGAGCGGCTGGTCGTACTCCTTGCCCGCTTCACCGCAAAAGGTGAAGCGCAGATAGGTCACATCTTCGTTGCGCCGCTTGGACGTGTAGCGCGACATGTACATCCCCACCAGCGCATGCGGGGTGAAGTCGTGCGCCGTCTCTTCCAGCACTTCGCGCACCACCGCCTGCTCGAGCGTTTCGAGCGGGTCGAGGTGGCCGGCGGGCTGATTCAGCCGGATGCCTTCGCTGGTCTCTTCTTCCACCAGCAAAAAGCGCCCGTTGCGTTCGATGACGGCGGCGACGGTAACGGATGGTCTCCAAGTGTGCGGCATGCAAGTCCCCGAAAATGAGTGCGTCATTTTACCTTGAGCGGCCTGCACGCGCATTTATAGGCGCCACACTTTGATTTGATACAAGAAAACTGCAAAAAACTGTGACTTTGTACTGCAAGCGGTTTGAAAATCGAGGGCTCCATCTAGAAAAAACGAACGATAGTTCTATTTTGAAGTTTCCGTGTAATATCCTAGCCAACTTGTTAATTTAGGAGGCGTCATGAGAATAGGCATACCGGCCGAAACGCGGTCGGGGGAAACCCGTGTAGCTGCAACTCCCGAGACGGTCAAGAAGCTCGCCGCCAAGCACCAGATCATCGTGCAGTCGGGCGCCGGGCTCAATGCCTCCGTGATCGACGACGCGTATGTGGCCGCCGGTGCGACCATCGGTACCGCGGCCGACGCCTTCGGCGCCGACGTGGTGCTCAAGGTGCGCGCACCGAATGCCGACGAGCGCGCGCTGATGAAGCGCGACGCGGTCCTGATCGGCATGCTCAATCCTTTCGATGCCGAGAACATCGCCGCCATGGCGGCCGCCGGCCTGCAGGCGTTCGCGCTAGAAGCGGTACCCCGCATCACGCGCGCGCAGTCGATGGACGTGCTGTCCTCGCAGGCGAACATCGCCGGCTACAAGGCGGTGATGGTGGCGGCGAATACTTACCAGCGCTTCATGCCGATGCTGATGACTGCGGCCGGCACCGTGAAAGCGGCGCGCGTGCTGATCATGGGCGTGGGCGTGGCCGGTCTGCAGGCCATTGCCACCGCCAAGCGCCTGGGCGCGGTGATCGAAGCGTCCGACGTGCGTCCGCCCGTCAAGGAGCAGGTCGAGTCGCTGGGCGCCAAGTTCATCGACGTGCCTTACCTGACCGACGAAGAGAAAGAGATCGCCAAGGGTTCGGGCGGCTACGCGAAAGCCATGCCGGCCGACTGGATGCGCCGTCAGGCCGAACTGGTGCACGAACGCGCCAAGCTGGCCGACATCATCATCACCACCGCGCTCATTCCGGGCCGCGCGGCGCCGGTGCTCATTTCCGAAGAAACCGTCAAGGCCATGAAGCCCGGCTCCGTAATCGTCGACCTGGCCGTTTCGCAGGGCGGCAACTGCCCGCTGTCGGAATTGAACAAGACCGTCACCAAGCACGGCGTGCACATCGTGGGCGAACCGGACCTGGCCACCCTGGTGGCTGCCGATGCGTCGGCCCTGTACGCACGCAACGTGCTCGACTTCCTCAAGCTGATCATCGACAAGGATGAGAAGCTGGTCATCGACCGCGAAGACGAAATCCTCAAGCCGACCCTGGTATGCGCAGGCGGCGAAGTACTCCGCAAATAATCACCTCAACACTGAACGAAAGAAGTAAAAGATGTCCATGCAACGAGTAATGCTGCGCTCCAAACTCCACCGCGTCACGGTAACCCAGGCCGACCTGCACTACGAAGGTTCCTGCGGTATCGACGCCGACCTGCTGGAAGCAGCCGATATCTGGGTCAATGAAAAAATCGAACTGTACAACGTCAACAACGGCGAGCGTTTCGCCACCTATGCGATCGAAGGCCTGCGCGGCAGCGGCTGCATTCAGTTGAACGGCGCGGCGGCCCGCAAGGCGCAGCTGGGCGATCTGCTGATCATCTGCACCTACGCACCGATGAACGAAGAACAGGCGAAAGCGTACACCCCGAAGGTCGTATTCGTTGATGGCAACAACAAAATCACGGGAATGAAAAAGTAGTTTTTCAAAATAGCTAAGAGGGAGGCAGCATGGAAGTCAGCCACACCATTATCAATCTCATCATCTTCGTATTGGCCATCTACGTCGGCTACCACGTTGTATGGACTGTCACGCCAGCGCTGCATACGCCGCTGATGGCGGTGACCAACGCGATCTCGGCGATCATCATCGTCGGCGCCATGCTCGCTGCCGGTCTGACCACCGGCATCGTGGGTCAGGTGACCGGCACGCTCGCCGTGGCGCTGGCCGCGGTCAACGTGTTCGGCGGCTTCCTGGTCACCCAGCGCATGCTCGAGATGTTCAAGAAGAAGGAGCCCAAAGCCCCTAAAGCAGGAGATCACGCATGAATTTCATCACCATGAATATGGTCACGATGTTCTACCTGATCGCCTCGGTGTGCTTCATCCAGGCGCTCAAGGGCTTGTCCTCGCCGGCCACGGCGCGCAAGGGCAATGCCTTCGGCATGACCGGGATGGCGATTGCGGCGGTGACGACGGTGGCGCTGATCCTCAAGCTCAAGTCGATGGCCGCGCCCGACGGCGGCCTCGGTTTCGGCCTGGTGCTGCTCGGTGTGGTGGTCGGCGGCGGCATTGGCGCCTTCGCGGCCAAAAAGGTCGAGATGACCAAGATGCCGGAACTGGTCGCTGCGATGCACTCGCTGATCGGCCTGGCCGCAGTGTGCATCGCGATTGCGGCGGTGTCGGAACCGTGGGCCTTCAATATCGCCAAGCTGGGCGAAGCGCTGCCCTTCGGTAACCGCCTCGAACTGTTCCTCGGCACCTTCGTGGGTGCGGTGACGTTCTCGGGTTCGGTGATCGCCTTCGGCAAACTGTCGGGAAAATACAAATTCCGCCTGTTCCAGGGCGCGCCGGTCAGCTTTCCTGGTCAGCACATGGTCAACCTGGCGGTGGCAATTGCCATCGTGGTGCTCGGCCTGGTGTTCTGCTTCGACGCCGGCACCGCGCCTGCCTGGACGCCGTTCATCGTCATGGCCGTCCTCTCGTTTGTGCTCGGCGTGTTGATCATCATCCCGATCGGCGGCGCCGATATGCCGGTGGTGGTGTCCATGCTCAACAGCTACTCGGGCTGGGCGGCGGCCGGTATCGGCTTCTCGCTCAATAACTCGATGCTGATCATCGCCGGTTCGCTGGTCGGTTCGTCCGGCGCGATCCTGTCGTACATCATGTGCAAGGCGATGAACCGCTCGTTCTTCAACGTGATCCTGGGCGGCTTCGGCGGCGACGCGGCAGCGGCGACCGGCGGCGCGCAGGAACAGCGTCCGGTCAAATCGGGTTCCGCCGACGACGCGGCCTTCATCATGAGCAATGCCGAAACCGTGATCATCGTGCCTGGCTACGGCCTGGCGGTGGCGCGTGCGCAGCACTCGCTGAAGGAACTGGTCGAGAAGCTCACCCACAAGGGCGTGACCGTCAAGTACGCGATCCACCCGGTGGCGGGCCGCATGCCTGGTCACATGAACGTGCTGCTGGCCGAAGCCGAGGTGCCGTACGACCAGGTATTCGAGATGGAGGACATCAACGGCGAATTCGGTCAGACCGACGTGGTGCTGGTGCTGGGCGCGAATGACGTGGTCAACCCTGCCGCCAAGGATCCCAAGTCGCCGATCGCCGGCATGCCGATTCTGGAGGCGTACAAGGCCAAGTCCATCATCGTCAACAAGCGCTCCATGGCTTCCGGCTATGCCGGTCTGGACAATGATCTGTTCTACCAGGCGAACACCATGATGGTGTTTGGCGATGCGAAGAAGGTGATCGAAGCGATGGTCAAGGCCGTCGAATAAACGTCCGCAGCCGACGATCCCGGGCGCGCCGTACTGTGTTGTACGGCGCGTTTTTTTTACCGGCAGTCACTTCCCCACTTGAACAAAATACAAAATACCCGCAAAATCATGATCGCAACGCGTCGCACCGCATTGTGCGGCGCGTTTTAACATGGGCGCGGCTATTGATGCCTATAATTGCATCCAACCCAATCCTTCACCAGAAGCAGATGGAACGATTTACCAACCGCCGGATCTTTATCGGTGCAATCCTGATCGGCATGGTGTTCGTCCTCGGCAGCGCCGCCTACGTCAAAAGGAATGCGCTCGTCGCGGCGGAAACGCTGCGTGCCAAGATGTCCCTGAAAACGCTGACCGACACCATTTCTGTTTCTGAGCAGCTCAAGCTCGATCAGATCGCCTCCATACGCGAAGGCCGCTACGCCACCATCATCGATCTGCGCCCTGATGGCGAAGCCGAGGGGCAGCCCGATGCGGCCACGATGAAAGCTGCGGCGAATAGGGAAGGGCTGAACTTCTTCTACGTCCCGGTCCCCCACGGCGATATTCCCGACAGTGCGGTGCAGGCGCTGGGAAAGGTGCTCGACGAAAGTCGCGGCCCCATCCTTCTCTACTGTCGCAGCGGGCGCCGTGCGGCGCGTACCTGGAGCCTGGTGGAGGCTTCCAGGCAGGACGGCATGGACGCCAAGGCGATTCTCGAAGCGGTCAAGGCAAGCGGGCAGTCCGCGGACGATTTGCGCGCCGCCATTGAGGCACGCATTGCCAAGCGGGTGGCGCAATGAGCGCCGAACTTCAATCGAGCGCTGCGCCCACGCATTCCATTGTCGTTGTCATTATTTCCAAGCTGTTTTTGGCGAGCCTTGGACTTGCAATCGGTCTCGTCGCGGGCCTGTTCATCGGCCTCTTCACCGGCCTGATTCCAATCGGATGCTGAAAGAGTGCCGGGCTCCCGGCATTGACGTTTTGCGCGATTTCCCCTACTGTGGCGGCAGCGGATCCTTCAAGCGCACAGGCGTTGCTTTGTAAAAGGCATGCCTCTACGGGGCTACCCCGTGGGATGTTGAATATTGGGTATTTCATCGCAAGTGGGGCCCGTGTGCTTCGCACACCACTCCTCGTGCATCACCAGAACGTTGAAGGCTCTCCGCCCCGTCTTACATGATCCCACCTGATTCGGTCGCCCTGGCTTTGGCCGATACCATGCTCGCGGGCGATGGCTCGGTTGAGGGACTCATCGCCAGCGTTGCCTGGTCGTTCGAAGCGAATTACCCATGGGTTCCCGGCCTGTGCGCCGCGATCCATGCGCGCACTGGTGAGCATTTCCACCATTTCAGCCGCGGCGAATTGGCCGGCTTCATTCTCCACCACGAGCAATTCCAGATGGAGTGGAGGCCCGGGAAATCGCGGCCCCAAATCCGGCGCTACTGCCTTGCCTCGCCCGTCAAGCCGCCAGCTGAGGCATGGCTCGCAGCGCTCGCACTGCCGGACATTCCCACCGTTGGCGACCTGGCACGCTGGCTCGATGTCTCCGCCACCGGCATCGGCTGGTTCGCAGACCGCTTCCGTCTCGACTCCGCCACACCATCGCGCATGCAGCACTACCACTACCGCTGGCTGCCCAAGCGCAGCGGCGGCATGCGCCTGATCGAAATTCCCAAGCAGCGCTTGAGCGCGATGCAGCACAAGATCCTGCGCCAAATTCTTGATCTGGTGCCGGCCCATCCCGCCGCCCATGGCTTCCGGCGCGGCCGTTCGTGCGTCACGCACGCCGCGCTGCATACGTCCAAACGGGTGGTCATTCGCATGGACTTGAAGGATTTCTTTCCCAGCATTCCCGCGTCGCGCATCGAAGCGATGTTCGTCAAGCTCGGCTACTCGCCCAGCGTGGCGGGAACGCTGGCGCGGTTATGCGTCAATCGCACGCCGGGCGGCGTGTTCGCGGGCGTCGATGTGCCATGGAACGAGCGTCACGCCTTGCGCTCGCCCCATCTGCCGCAGGGTTCGCCGTGTTCGCCGGCGCTGGCCAATGCCTGCGCCTTCCGGCTCGATATCCGCTTGAACGCGCTGGCCCAATCGATGGGCGCCGCATACAGCCGCTACGCCGACGACCTCGTGTTTTCGGGCGATGTGGAGCTCGAACGTGCCATGGAACGCTTCCACCTGCGGGTCGCTGCCATCGCGCTCGAAGAAGGCTTCCGCGTCAACACCCGCAAAACACGCATGATGCGCGCCGGCGTGCGCCAGCAAGTTACGGGAATTGTCATCAACCGCCATCCGAACATCGCGCGCGACGAATTCGATCGCCTGAAAGCCATCCTCACCAATTGCGTGCGCCACGGTCCGGCGTCGCAGAACCGCGATCAGCACGCCGATTTCCAGGCTTGGCTGCGCGGAAAGGTCGCGCATGTGCGCATGGTCAATCCAAGCCGCGGTGAACGCCTGTGGCGCTTATTTTGCACGGTCGCCTGGACGCCGCCTTGCGACCCGGAACCCGGGCACTAAGACCTTATTTTTGCTCGACGCGATTGCGCCCCTTGTTCTTGGCTTCATACAGCGCCTTGTCGGCCTGCGACAGCGCTTCCGACAGGCTGCTGCCGAAAGCGGCGAGCCCGATGCTGATGGTGATGCTCAGTTGCAGTCCGCCCGAGGTCGTGATGGTGAAACCCTCCACCGCGCGCCGCATCCGCTCAGCGACGGCAAGCGCCGTTTCGGGCCGCGCGTCGGGGAACAGCATGCCGAATTCCTCGCCGCCGATGCGCGCCACAAAGTCGGCCGCGCGCGCCGCCTGCGACAGCACCGCGCTGACCGCGTTGAGCACTTCGTCGCCGACCGGGTGGCCGTACTGGTCGTTGACCCGTTTGAAGTGATCGATGTCGGCGATGCCCACCGTGATGGGCGAGCCGCTGCGCTTGGCGCGGGCGACGATGCGGCCCGCTTCCACTTCGAACGCGCGCCGGTTCGGCAGTCCCGTGAGTGCATCGCTCATCGCTTGCCGTTCGAGCTGTTCGAGCAGCGCGGCGTTTTTGGCCTCGGCCTGGTGCCGCGCGCGCAGGTCGGTCAGGAAGGCGCCGAAATAATGGACCGAGTCGAACACGCCCAAATCGAGCGCTTTCATTTCGACCGGGATCATCTCGCCGGTGCGGTGCCGGATCGCGAACGTGCGCACGGTGCCGAGCACCTCGGCGTCGCTGGTGTTGGAGAGGAAGCGTTCGATGTATCCCTGGTGCTGTTCTCCGTACGCTTCCGGCATCAGCCCCTGCAAGGGCTGGCCGATGGCCTCACCGGGCGCGTAGCCGGACAAGCCCTGCATCGCGCAATTCATGTAGCGGATGCAGCCGCGTTCGTCGATGACGACCACGGCGTCGAGCGATTCCTCGATCAGGCGTGAAACAATCGAAATGGGCAGGGTATCGATCATGGACCAATTCTCGCACCAGAATGATTATTTTGCTATCGGATTCAATCGGATCAGCGCCGTCCGAACATCATCAGTTCCGCCAGCAGGGCCCGGGCCGGCGCCACCGTATCGAGCATGCCAAGCGATAAGCCGAGCAAGGCCTGCGCCGGACCTTCATTGGCGAAGGCGCGCGCCATGGCGTCCGTCAGGCCGACCGTGGTGCCGCGATCGGCCCGGCGCGCGGCCGTGAATTCGGCCAGTTTGGCCGGTGTCGCCCCTTGCGCCAGCAGGCGCGCCAGCACGGCCGCGTCGCGCAGGCCGAGGTTCAAGCCTTGTCCGGCGACCGGGTGCAGGGTCTGCGCCGCGTTGCCGATGGCGACCGTGCGCGCCGTGGCGGCGGCGTGGGCGTTCAGTCCCAGTTTGTACGAGGCGCGCGCCGAGGTGCCGATAAAGCGCCCAAGGCGGGTGCCGAAGGCTGCGCCCAGGCGCGCCAAAAAGGCCGCGTCGTCGAGCTGCAGCAGTGCTTCGGCGGTCTCCGGCCGCACGCACCACACCAGCGCGTATTGCTGGCCATCGGCGCCGTCCTGCGGCAACAGCGCCAGCGGGCCTTCTTCGGTAAAGCGTTCATAGGCGCGATGCGCGATGGCGGCGCTGGCGCTCACGCGCGCGATCACCGCCGTTTGCCGGTAGTCGCGCGTGAGCGCCTTGTTGTCCTGCTCGCCGAATACGCCGCCTTCGGCCTGCACCACCAGCGCCGCTTCCAGATCGCGTCCGTCGTCGAGTTTCAGGCTCACGCCGTCGCCGTGTTCGAGGTTGCCGGTCACGCGTGCGGGGCGGATCGCGGACACGCCCGCCCGTTCGCAGGCCCCGGCGAGCGCCGCCACCAGGTCGCCATAGCGCGTCACGTAGCCCAGCGCCGGCACATCGTGCTCGCTGCGGTCGATCATGCTGCGCCCGAAATGGCCGCGCCGCGAAATGTGGATCTCATGGATCGGCGTGGCGGGCACGGGCCAGGCCCCGATTTCTTCGAGCAGCATGCGGCTGCCGTAGGACAGGGCGATCGAGCGCGGGTCGTTCATCGCGCCGGACAGAGCCTTGGCGTCGATCAGGGCGATGCGCGTCCCAGTCATGCCGCGCCGTGCCAGCAGGGCGGCCAGCGCCATGCCCACCGGGCCGGCGCCGAGGATGGCGACGTCGAAATCGGACTCGCTCATCGGGCGCCGCTCATCACGGATTCGATCTCGGCCACGGTCTTGGGCGCAGCCGCGCTCAGGATCGTGTGGCCCGTTTCGGTGACCAGCACATCGTCTTCGATGCGGATGCCGATATTCCAGTACTGCTGCGGCACTCCTTCGGCGGGCCGCACGTAGATGCCCGGCTCCACCGTCACCACCATGCCGGCCTGCAGCGGGCGCGATGGCTTGCCTTCGGCGCCCGTGTCGCGGTAGGCGCCGGCGTCGTGCACGTCCAGTCCCAGCCAGTGGCCGGTGCCGTGCATGTAGAACTGCTGGTGCGCGCGCTCGGCGAGGACCTCGTCCACGCCCGCGTATTTGGTCTTGTCGAGCAGGCCCAGGTCGAGCATGCCCTGCGCCAGCACGCGTACGGCGGCGTCGTGCATGCTGGTGTAGATGGCGCCCGGCTTGATGACAGCCAGCGCCGCTTCCTGCGCCGCCAGCACCAGCTCGTACAAGACCTTTTGCGGCGCGGAGAAGCGGCCGTTGACCGGGTAGGTGCGGGTGATGTCGGCCGCGTAGCTGTCGAACTCGCAGCCGGCGTCGATCAAAATCAAATCGCCGTCGCGGCTTTGGGCGTTGTTGACGTTATAGTGCAGCACGCAGGCGTTGGCGCCGGCCGCCACGATCGGCGTGTAGGCGGGCGCCTGGGCGCCGTTGCGGCGAAATTCGTGCAGCAGCTCGGCCTCGATCTCGTATTCGAACATGCCGGGCTTGGAGGCGCGCATCGCGCGCGCGTGGGCTTGCGCCGAGATGGTGGCGGCGCGCTGCATCAGCGCGACCTCGGTCGCGTCTTTAAGAACGCGCATCTCGTCGAGGATCGCCAGCAGGTTGTGCGCCACGTCGGGCGCGGTCACGCCGCTGCGCGACAGGCGGCGCACGTTTTGCAGCCAGGTCTTCATCTGCAAATCGAGCGTGGCGCTGTGGCCGAGCGCGTAGTACGCGGCCGGCGCGTTCGACAGCAGGCGCGTCATCTCGGTATCGAGTTCTTCGATCGGGAACGCGGCGTCGAAACCGAACGCTTCGCGCGCGCCGTCCGGGCCGTGGCGGAAGCCATCCCAGATCTCGCGTTCCATGTTCTTCTGGCGGCAGAACAGGATCGCCTGCGCCGCCGTGTCGTCCTTGGCCGCCACCAGCACCAGCACGCTGTCGGGCTCCGTGAAGCCGGTCAGGTAGTAGAAGTAGCTGTCGTGGCGGTAGGGGTAGTCGCTGTCGCTGTTGCGTGGCACTTCCGGCGCGGTCGGCAGGATCGCCACCGCGCCGGGCGCCATCTGCGCCAGCAGGCGCGCGCGGCGGGCGGCATAGGCGTTCATGGCGCCGCTTTCGCCAGCGGCGCGTTCAGTTCTTCGAGCTGCTGCACGGTGCCCACGTTGACCCACGGACCTTCGTAGATCTCGCCGCCCACCTGCCCTTTGTCGGCGTACTCGCGGATCAAGAGGCCCAGCTTGGCGCTGTCGCCCGGCGTGATGGCCTTGAACATTTCGGGGCGGTAGACGCCGATGTTCGAGAAGTTCCACTTCGGCTCGCCGTCATTGGTGACGTTGTACATGTTCAGGCCGAAGTCGCCCTTGGTGTTGTGCCACGGGTTCGGCGTCAGGTACAGCCAGCACACGTCGCGTTTGTCGGCCGGGTAGGGAATGCCCAGCACGTCCTTGTCGTGCAGGACGTCCTTGACCTGTTCGAAGTCGAAGTAGGGGCAGTAGATGTCGCCCGACAGCACCAGGAACGGTTCGTCGCCCAGCAGATGCAGCGCGTAGGCGATGCCGCCGGCCGTCTCCAGCGCCTTTTCTTCGCGCGAGTAGACGATTTTCGCGCCGTACTTGCTGCCGTCGCCCAGTTCCTGTTCCAGCATGTGGCCCAGGTGGGCATGGTTGATCACGATCTCGGTGATCCCCGCGCGCACCAGGTTCAGGATGTGCCAGACGATCAGCGGACGGCCGCGCACCTTGAGCAGCGGCTTGGGACAAGTATCGGTGAGGGGACGCATCCGCTCGCCGCGGCCAGCGGCCAGGATCATTGCTTTCATCGGGGCCTCGGTATCAGAAGGTGTAGCCTACCTGCGGCGCCTTGTCCTCGAACGCGTCGAGCAGGCGCACCAAGGGTTTCAAGACCGTGTAGCGGTTGCAGGTCTTGCGCACATAGTCGCTCACCGTGGGCAGGTCGCCCAGGTAGTTGGCCTTGCCGTCGCGGTAGTTCAGGCGGCAGAAAATGCCGAGGATTTTCAGGTGCCGCTGCAGGGCCATGAATTCGAAATCGCGGTAGAAGGAATCGATGTCCGGATTGACCGGCAGGCCGACCTGCTTGGCGCGCTGCCAGTAGCGCACCACCCAGTCGAGCACGATTTCTTCGTCCCATTGCACGTAGGCGTCGCGCAAGAGCGATGCCAGGTCGTAGGTGACGGGGCCGAACACGGCATCCTGGAAGTCGAGCACGCCCGGGTTGTGCTGCTCGAGGAACATCAGGTTGCGCGAGTGGAAATCGCGGTGCATGAAGACCTGCTGCTGCGCGAGCACGTTCGAGATGATGGCCTCGAACACCCCGTCCAGCTGGGCCTTCTGGGCGTCGGTCATGGTGATGCCGAGGTGCTTGCCGATGAACCATTCCGGGAACAGGTTCAGTTCGCGCTCGATGAAGGCGCGGTCGTACTCGGGCAGCTTGCCCGGTTCGCTGTGCAGCTGGAACTTGATCAGGGCGTCGACCGCGTCCGAATACATGAACGGCGCGTTGTCCACCGTCAGCCGCTGCAGGTAGGTGGTGCTGCCCAGGTCGGACAGCAGCAAAAAGCCGTTCAGCACGTCCTGCGCCACGATGGCCGGCACGGTGACGCCCGCTTCGAGCAGCAAGCCCTGGACATGGATGAAGGCCGGCACGTTTTCGCGCTCGGGCGGGGCATCCATGGCGATCAGGGTGTCGCCCAGCTTGGCGCGCAGTTCCGGGACCACGTCGAGCCGGAAATAACGGCGGAAACTGGCGTCGGCGGACGCGGGACGGCGCGACTCCGTCTGCACCAGGCCAAGCGTGGACAGCCAGGCGGTCAGCTGCGCGAGGCGCTCGTCGGGGGTGGCGGAAGGGGAGGTTGTTGACAATGAAGACATGAAACGAGCCGTAGAATCCGGTGAAAGGTGAAGATTCCCATATAATAAGGGATTCAACTCAAAAAATCGCCTGTCATGGTGTTTCACCCCTTCTTTTCATGAGCTGGTTTTCGGCTTCTCCTCCCTCCCAGCGTTGGGCCTATGCCCTGTCGGCGCTCGTGACCGCCTCCGCGGTGCCGGCGTTCGCCCAGGTTCCGCCGAAGAAACCGCGCGTCGAAGACCCCAATCCCACGGTCTACATCCAGGCCGAGGAGATCACCGGCCGTCCCGACCGTGAAGTGAACCTCGACACCGATGTCGAACTGGTGCGCGGCGAAACGCGCGTGACGGCCGATACCGCCTGCTTCAAGCAGGTGGAAAACGAGGTCACGGCCAAGGGCAAGGTGCGCATGAAGCGCTTCGGCGACCTGTACAAGGGCGATGAACTGCAGTTGAACTTGTCGTCGGGCAAAGGCTGGGTCTTGCATCCCGAGTACAAGATGGAGCTCAATAATGCCCAGGGGCAGGCCAGCCGGCTCGATTTCATCAGCGAGGACGAAGCCTTCGTCACCAACGGCACCTACAGCACCTGCGACGGACCGAACCCGGACTGGTACCTCAAGTCGTCGACCCTGCGCCTGGACGCGGGCCGCGATGTGGGCGTGGCCGGCACCACGATCGTGTATTTCAAGGGCGTGCCCATCATCGGCACCCCGGCCATGTCGTTCTCGCTGTCGGGCGCGCGCCGCTCGGGCTGGCTGCCGCCGAGCATCGGTTTCGGCTCCAAGGGCCGGGCCGAGGTGGAAGTTCCTTATTACATCAACATCGCGCCGAACCGCGACCTGACCCTGTATCCGCGCCTGATGCTCGACCGCGGCCTGCAAATGGGCGCGACCGGGCGCTACATCGGCGAGACGGACGCGGGCGCCTATTCGGGCCAGACCCACCTCGAATTCCTGCTGAACGACAAGCAGACCAAGACCGACCGCTGGCTCGTCAATTCGCGCCACTCGCAGCTGCTCACGCCAAGCTGGTCGTACGGCTGGAACGTCAAGGCCGCTTCGGATGACAATTATCCGAGCGACTTCTCGAAGTCGGTCTCGACCAGCGCCGAGCGCCAGCTGCTGCGCGAGGTGCGCACCGACGTGTACGGCAAATACTGGAACATGGCGCTGCGCGTGCAGAACTACCAGGTGCTGCAAGACCCGGCCGCCAGCACCAACCCGGCCCTGACCGTGCCGCGCCCGTACGACCGCTTGCCGGAACTGCTGTTCCACGCCGGCCGCTTCGACGTGGGCGGCTTCGACTGGGCCATCGACAGCGAACTGACGCGCTTCTCGCATCCGACCCTGCAGGAAGGCAACCGGGTGGTGGTGGTGCCGCAGATCAGCTATCCGATCGTGCATCCCGGCTACTTCATCCGCCCCAAGCTGATGGTCAATGCCAGTGCCTACGAACTCGAACGCACCACCACGGCCGGCGCGCCGACCTCGCTCAACCGTACGCTGCCCACCTTCTCGGTCGACAGCGGCCTGGTGTACGAGCGCCAGACCAAGTTCCTGGGCCGCGCCGCGACCCAGACCCTGGAGCCGCGCCTGTTCTACGTGTACACGCCGTACAAGGACCAGAGCCAGTTCCCCAATTTCGATTCGGCCGAAGCGAGCTTTAACTTCTCGCAGATCTTCAGCGAGAACCGCTTCATCGGTTCGGACCGCATCTCCGACGCCAACCAGGTCACGGCGGCGCTGGTGTCGCGCTTCCTGGAGCCGAACGGCGCCGAGCGATTGCGCCTGGCCATCGGCCAGCGCTTCTACCTGACCGACCAGCGCGTGCAGCTGTCGTCGACCACCCCGCGCAGCGACAGCCGTTCGGACGCCCTGATCGCCGCCTCGGGCCGGATTTCCGAAACCTGGGCCTTCGACAGCGCGATACAATACAATGCGAGCACCAGCAGCGTGGTCAGCTCCAATTACGGCGTGCAGTGGCAGCCGGGCGAGAAGAAAGTGCTCAACGCCGAATACCGCTTCGTGCGCGACAGCTTCAAGAACATGGACCTGTCCTCGCAATGGCCGCTATCGGACCGCTGGTACGGCGTGGGCCGGATCAGCTATTCTCTGCTGGACAAAAAAATCGTCGAAGGCTTGATCGGGCTCGAATACAAGGCCGATTGCTGGGTGTTCCGGATGGGAGCCCAGCGCTTCGTCACCACGGCCAAGAACACCTCGACGCCGATTTTCTTCCAGCTCGAACTCAATGGCTTGTCCAAGCTTGGTTTCGGCAGTCCGCTGGAATCGTTTTACAAGAGTATTCCCGGCTACTCGCGCCTGAACCAGGGCACGGGCCGCTAAGCGACATGTTGGATTTTTTATTCACCTGAATAAGTGCTTCCCTGATTATGCGTAAAGTCCGTATGCACCAACTCAAGACCGCAGCGCTGCTGCTGTGCGCCATCGCTGCCGGCCAGGCCGCAGCCCAGGCCACGCCCGCTGCCGCCACGCCGCCTGCCGCCAAGCCGGTCGCCGGCTTCATTCCGCCCGGCGCCAAGACCGGCAACGTCATCGATTCGATCGCGGTCGTGGTCAACGACGAAGTCATCACCCGCAACGAAGTGGCGGCCCGCGTCAAGATGATCGAAACGCGCATGAAGGCCCAGGGCGCGCCCATGCCCGACGCCGCCGACATGCAGCGCCAGGTGCTCGAAGCGATGATCGTCGAGCGCGCCCAGTTCCAGCTGGCCAAGGAAATGGGCATGCGCCCGGTCGACGACACCCAGCTCGACCGCGCCATCGGCCGCATCGCCGAGCAGCAGAAGATGAGCGTGCAGGAGATGCGCAACCAGATGGAAAAGGAAGGCATGACGTTCGCGACCTTCCGCGAAGAGATCCGCAACGAGATCACCATGCAGCGCCTGCGCGAGCATGAAGTCGACAACAAGATCCAGATTTCCGAAGCCGAGGTCGACACCTACCTGGCCGCCGAAAAGGCAGCCGCCGCCGACAAGGTCGAGATGAACATCGCCCAGATCATGGTGCGCATCCCGGAAAACTCCTCGCCCGAGCAGATCAATGCGCGCAAGGCGCGCGCCGACGAAGTGGCGCGCCAGATCCGTATCGGCGGCGACTTCGGCAAGCTGGCCGCCACCTATTCCGATTCGAGCGACGCCCTGTCGGGCGGCGCGGTCGGCTGGCGCGATCCGGACCGCCTGCCGCCGCTGTTCGCCTCGGCGCTGGCCGCGCTCAAGCCGGGCCAGATCACGCCGGTCATCAAGAGCGCTACCGCGTTCCACATCCTCAAGCTGGTCGACAAGCGCAATCTGGCGCAGAGCGAAGAAAAAGCCATTGTGCAGCAGACCCGCGTGCGCCACATCCTGCTCAAGGTCACGCCGGCGCAAAGCGCCGATGCGGCCAAGAAGAAGCTGGCCGAACTCAAGGAACGCCTCGACAACAAATCGGCCACCTTCGAAGAACTGGCGCGCCTGCATTCGAACGACAATTCCGCCACCAAGGGCGGCGACCTCGGTTTCCTGTACCCGGGCGACGTGGTGCCGGAATTCGAAACCGCGATGAACGCGCTCAAGCCGGGCGAAGTGTCGGGCGTGGTCGAAACGCCGTACGGTTACCACCTGATCCAGGTCGTCGAACGCAAGAGCGACGACCAGACCAAGGAAAAGAAGCGCGCCGAAGCCCGTCAGGTGATCCGCGACCGCAAGCTGGCCGAAGCCACCGACGCCTGGGCGCGTGAAGTGCGCGACCGCGCGTACGTCGAGTTCCGCGACGAGAAGTAAGCTGTGAGCATCAACCCGGCCCGGCCCGCGATCGCCGTCACCGTCGGCGAGCCGGCCGGGATCGGGCCTGACATCTCCATCCGCGCCGCCTGGGCCATGCGCGAGCAGGTCAACTGCGTGCTCATTGGCGACGCCGCCTTCCTGGCGCTGACCGCCAGCCTGATCGACCCCGCCATCGAACTGGTCGCCCTGTCCGTGCAGGCGCTGCGCAATAACGGCCTGCCGCAGTTCGGCAGCGCGCGCGTGGCCGTGATCGACGTTCCGCTGGCGGCGCACGTGGTGCCCGGCACGCTCGACGCGGCCAACGGACGCGCGGTGCTGGCCACGCTCGACCTGGCGGTCGAAGGCGTGCAAGCGGGCTGGTTCGACGCGATCGTCACCGCGCCGCTGCAAAAGAGCACCATCAACGACGCCGGCGTGCCGTTCTCGGGCCACACCGAATACCTGGCCGACAAGACCGCCACCGCGCAAGTGGTGATGATGCTGGCCGGGCCCATGGCCGGCGGCGGACAGCTGCGCGTGGCCCTGGCCACCACCCATCTGCCGCTGCGCGCGGTGCCGGACGCGATCACGCAAGCGGGCCTGGGACGGGTGATCGACATCGTCGACGGCGACCTGCGTACCAAGTTCGGGATCGCCGCGCCGCGCATCCTGGTCACTGGGCTGAACCCGCATGCGGGCGAGAACGGTTACCTGGGGCGCGAAGAGATCGACACCATTACCCCGGCCATCGAGCAGGCGCGCGCGCGCGGCATCGATGCGCGCGGGCCGTATCCGGCCGACACCCTGTTCCAGCCCAAGTATCTCGAGGAGGCGGACTGCGTGCTGGCCATGTACCACGACCAGGGCCTGCCGGTGCTCAAGCACGCCACCTTCGGGCGCGGCGTGAACATCACACTCGGCCTGCCGCTGATCCGCACCTCGGTCGACCATGGCACCGCGCTCGACCTGGCCGCGCGCGGCGTCGGCGTGGCCGATTGCGGCAGCATGGAAGAAGCCATCCGCAGCGCGCTGGGGATGGTACTCAATTCAAAGAAAAGAACAACATGAAACACGTCGCACGCAAGCGCTTCGGTCAGAACTTCCTGACCGACAAACACGTCCTCGATAACATCATCGACGCGATCAATCCAAACCCGGGCGAGGCGATGGTGGAAATCGGCCCCGGCCTGGCGGCCATGACGGCGCTGCTGCTCAAGCGGCTCGATCACATGCATGTGGTGGAACTGGACCGCGACCTGGTGGCGCGTCTGGAAAAGACCTTCCCGCGCGAGAAGCTGACCATCCATTCGGGTGACGCGCTCAAGTTCGACTTCGGCCAGATCCCGGTGCCGGAAGGACGCAAGCTGCGCGTGGTGGGCAACCTGCCATACAACATTTCGAGCCCGCTGCTGTTCCACCTGGCCGAATTCGCGCACCTGATCGAAGACCAGCACTTCATGCTGCAAAAGGAAGTCGTCGAGCGCATGGTGGCCGAGCCGGGCACCAAGGCGTATGGCCGGCTGTCGGTGATGCTGCAGTGGCGCTACGACATGGCGCTCATGTTCATCGTGCCGCCGACCGCCTTCGATCCGCCGCCGCAAGTGGAGTCGGCCATCGTGCGCATGGTTCCGACCAGGCGCAAGCTGGCCTGCGACGGGCCCACGTTAGAGGCGGTGGTGATGAAGGCGTTCTCGCAGCGGCGCAAGGTGATCAAGAATTGCGTGGCGGGGATGTTTACCGAAGCGCAGCTGATTGAAGCGGGTGTCAATCCCGGTGACCGTCCGGAGACCGTGAGTCTGGAACAGTACGTCGCCTTGTCCAATCTGCTGAAACCCGTATAGCCCCACGTCGTCCTCGCGAAGGCGGGGACCCATGCCACCTTCGCTCCGCGATAATGTGTCGCGGAGCTTAAGTGCTATAGGCCCTCGCCTGCGCGAGGGCGACGTATGGCCCCCTTGCGAATTGCATACATTTGCACATTCGTCATGAACCCGTCACACATGCTTGTCAAAATCCCGTTTTTAACCACGCGGGACCGACAACATGAAACGCAACGGTATCTTCATCGCCGCCCTTGGCGCAGCAATCGCAGTGCTCACCGGCGGCTGCTCCTCAGACTCCAACAACCCGCCGGCGGTCGTCACGCCGGTGGTCGAGGCGCCGAAGAATGTGATCTTCTTCCTTGGCGACGGCATGGGCATGACCACCATGACTGCCGCCCGCATCTACGCCGCCGGCGAAGACGGCGAGCTGACCATGGACACGCTGCCTGAAACGGCCTTCGTCAAGACCTTCTCGAACGACGCCCAGGTCACCGACAGCGCGCCCTCGATGTCGGCCTACATGACCGGCGTGAAGATGAACAATGAAGTGCTGTCGATGTCGGCGGACACCGTCGCCAAGGACCCGCTGGCCGACGCCAACGGCAACAAGCTGACCAACAACTGCGGCACCGGCAACGGCACCCCGGCCACCACCCTGGTCGAACTGGCGCACGCCAAAGGCCTGTCGACCGGCGTGGTGACCACCGCCCGCGTCACCCACGCGACCCCGGCCGCCACCTACACCCACATCTGCCACCGCGACCTCGAGAACGACATCGCGGCCGCCGCCGTCCCTGGCGGCACGGGCTTTAACACGGCGCTCGGCGCCACCGGCCTGGACGTCCTGATGGGCGGCGGACGCCAGTACTTCACCCAGTTCAAGGATGGCGGCAAGCGCTCCGACGGGCGCGACCTGATCGCCGAGATGAAGGCCAAGAGCTACGCCTACGCCAGCAACAGCGCCGAGTTCAATGCCATCGACGGCACCAAGACCGACAAGCTGCTCGGACTGTTCACCTCCAGCCACATGAGCTACGACCTGGACCGCGACCCGGCCAAGGAGCCGAGCCTGGCCGAGATGACCACCAAGGCGATGGATGTCCTGGCGCGCAACAACAAGGGCTACTTCCTGATGGTCGAAGGCGGCCGCATCGACCACGCGCTGCATGAAACCACCGCCAAGAAGGCGCTGCAGGACGCGGTCGCATTCGACAATGCGGTCAAGGCCGCGCTGGCCAAGGCGCGCCTGAGCGATCCGGAACTGAAGAACACCCTGATCGTGGTCACCGCCGACCACGACCACACGATGGTCCTGAACGGTTACGCCAAGCTGACCGGCAAGACCGCGGCCGGCAATCCTGGCGTGCTGGGCGTGGTCAAGAACTACGTCACCGGCGCCGTCGAGAAAGACCTGGACGGCGCGCCGTACGCGATCATCGGCTTCGGCAACGGCGAGAACCGCACCCAATCCAGCCGCGCCGCCAAGGTCGGCATCGACGACAGCGTCACCGGCGACAGCGTCTATCACCAGGAAGCGGCGATCCGCGTCACGGCCGGCAACGAGACCCACGGCGGCGCCGATGTCTTCCTGGGCGCGATCGGCAAGGGCGCCGACACCTTCAACGGCACCATCGACAACACCAAGGTGTTCACCCTGGTCAAGACCGCCGCCGGCCTGTAATCAACGACTTATACGGAAACCATCACATGAAACGCACACTGATCTCCGCCGCCCTGCTGTTCTCGTTCGGCAGCGCACAGGCCGCAGGCGAAGCCAAGAACATCATCTTCTTCCTCGGCGACGGCATGGGCCCGACCACCGTCACCGCCGCGCGCATCTACAAGTATGGCGAAGCCGGTTCCCTGACCATGGACACGCTCGAGCGCACCGCGCGCATCAAGACCTACTCGCACGACGCCCAGACCACCGACAGCGCGCCGTCGATGGCGGCCTACATGACCGGCGTGAAAATGAACAATGAAGTGATCTCGATGTCGCCCGAGACGGTCGCCACGCCGCCGTCGAAAGACGCCAACGGCAACCTGGGCGTGAACAATTGCGCCGCCACCGGCAACGGCACGGCCGCGCAGACCATCCTGGAACTGGCGAAATCGAAAGGCAAGGCGGTCGGCTCGATCACCACCACCGAACTGACCCACGCGACCCCGGCCGCCACCTATGCGCACATCTGCAACCGCAATGCGCAGTACGCGATCGCGGCCCAGGCCGTGCCTGGCGGCGCCGGCTACAACACGGCGTTGGGCGACGGCGTGGACGTGCTGATGGGGGGCGGGCGCAATCACTTCACGCCGTACGACGCGGCCACCAACAAGGCCGGGCGCGCCGACGGGCGCAATCTGCTGACCGAACTGGCGGCCAAGGGCTACACCGTGGGCGCCACCAGGGCCGACCTGGCCGCGGCGCCGAACAACAAGAAATTCATCGGCCTGTTCAGCAGCAAGAGCCACCTCGAGTACGAGCTGGACCGCACCGCGACGCCGCCGCTGGGCGAAGGCGCGAGCCAGCCGAGCCTGGCCGAGATGACCACCAAGGCCATGGATATCCTGTCCCAGAACGCGGGCGGCTACTTCCTGATGGTCGAAGGCGGCCGCATCGACCACGCCCTGCACGGCACCAATGCCAAGCGTGCGCTGACCGACACCATCGCCTTCGACGACGCCATCAAGGCCGCCCTCGAGAAAGCCAGGAAGACCGATCCGACCCTGGCCAACACCCTGATCGTGGTCACCGCCGACCACGACCACACACTGGCCTTCAACGGCTATGGCAAGCGCGGCAATCCTATCCTCGACATTACCCGCAACTACAAGGATAACCAGCCGCTCAAGGATGCGGACGGCAATACCTATACCACCCTGGTGTTCGGTAACGGTCCGAACCGCCCCGACCTGCGCGCCAACCTCGACAGCAATGCCGTGCTGGCCGATAACTACCTGCAGGAAACGGGCGTGCGCCTGGCCAGCGAAACCCATGGCGGCGGCGACGTCAAGCTGCTTGCCACCGGCGCCGGCGCCAAAACCTTCAAGGGCACGCTGGACAACACCAAGGTGTTCGGCCTGCTCAAGTCGGCTTTCGGGTTCTGACGCGATGCGCCTGTTGTTGCTGGCGCTGACGGCCTGCTGCTTGTCCGCGCAGGCCGCGCCCTCGCTCGACCTGAAGCTGGCCTATTACAGCCGTGTGCTCACGCCGGAAGGGGTGACGCGCGAAGCCCGCTACGAGGAAACCATGCTGCGCCGGCCCGATCATGTGTGGGTCGCGCGCACGCTGCCGGCGCTGTCGGCTGCCGAGGGGGGCAGCCACGCGGAGTTCAACCCGGTGCTGCTGGCGCGCCACGTGGTCAGGGAAGGCGGCAAGCTGCGCCTCGAGTACGTGGACCGCAAGGCGCGCGCACTGGTCGCCATTCCGCCGGCCGAATATGCCAATGTCAGCTTCGACGGCTCCTGGGACAAGGCCTGGTTCCTGCTGGACCCGCGTCGGGTCTTGACCTTGCCGGCGTCCGGCCGTCCGTCGGCGGTGGCCGGCGCCGTCTGGCGCGAGCGGGAACAGGCGGGCAACTTCGAGCGCGTGCTGTGGGATCAGGCGCGCCAGGTGCCGCTGGTAATCGAAAGCGGCGACCGTGCCGGCACCGTGCTGCACCGGATCGAGGTCAGCGTGCTGCCGCAGCTGGAACAGCGCCTGCCATGGCTGGCGCTGACGGGCTATTCGCACAAGGAATACGCCGATTTTCTTGACTGACAGGCAAGGAAAGCAGCGCAGCGTCCCTCGGGACGCTTTTTTTTCGCCGCCACAGGCAAAAAAAAAGCCCACTCAGTGAGTGGGCTTGAAATCCAATTCTTTTTGAGGAGAGTTGGAGGAGACAGGTTCAGTATGCTGCGCTACAGCATATAAATCTAATTTATCTTTGGAATATCAGTTATTCCACGAAAATATATCTCCTCCCGCATCCCTTACGGCAGGGTGCAGTCGATGTCGACCGTGACCTCGACGTCGCCCATCGTGCCTGTGTAGCTCAGATTGTTGGCGCCCATGGTCACGCCCGCGGCCGGCACGAATGCGCAATGCACCGTCGTGTCGGTCGGCTGGACCGTGATGATCGGCGTGTACGAAGTGTTGTACAGCACGCCGGTGAAGCCATAGGCGACCGACGTGGCGTTGGCCACGAATGCGGGGCGGCTGCCGTTGACGACGGTCAGGCCGGTGGCGACCTTGCCGGTGGCCAGTTTGATCGCGCCGCCCACGGTCGGCGCCACGACGCTGCAGGCTACGCCGATGTTGATTTCGGACAGGCGGCCGGCCGTGTCCTTGTTGCGCGCCACCACGCAGCTCTGGTGCGGCGGCATGCCCGAGGCATTGCTCGGCGCGGACGCGGCCGGCTTGACGACGATGTCGTACTGGTCGCCGTAATTGAGCGAGAGCGGGAGCGCGATCTTGGTCGAGGAAGCCAGCATGGCCGGGGTGATGGAAAATTCTTTGCCCGACACGTTGTCGATCAGCACCAGCGGCGAATACACCAGGCCTTCGATGGTGGCGTACACGGGGAAGCTGTTGGACCCGCCGCAGGCGGACAGGCCGAGCGCGAGTGCCGTCAGGATCGTCGGGCGCAGGAAGCGAAATTTCATGGTTTCTCCAGTGTGTATTGCCGCGCTCAAGAGCAGCTGATCGTGATCGAGTTGACGTCCGCGGCCGGCATGGTGCCGACGCCCGAGTTGTTGGTGACGCTGCAGGTGCGCCCTTTCGGCTGCTGGAAGATGACCAGGCCGTACGGCAAGCCTTCCGGTACCTTGCCGCTTTCGGTGGCGGTGCCGGCATTTTGCGTCATGGTGAAGCTGGTCGCGCCCACGCCGATGGCTTGCTGCGCAGTGCCGTTGGCCAGGATCAGGCCGGTGCCGGTGTCGGCCGCTTCGCCCGCTGCCGGACCGGTCAGGCCGGTGATGCTGCCGCCCAGGTTGTAGGTGATCAGGGTGCACACCACGCGGATTTTTTGCAGGCTGATGTTGGTCGCCTTGGACTTGCCGTTTTCCACGACGCACTGGGTCGTGTTGGCCGGCTTGCCCTGGGCCACCACGTCGAACGAGCCGTCCAGCGGGATCAGGTCGGGAAAGGAGTAGATGCTGCCGGCCGGCACGTCGTAGAAGGTGCCCCCGTTGTTTTGCAGCTTGAGACCGGTCTTGGTCACGTTGACCAGCGTGACGCTGATCTGCAGCTGGCCGGAATCGCCGCCGCCGCAGGCAGCCAGGCCAAGCGCGCACGCGAGCACGGCTGCGCTACGCAAAAAGAAATGTTTCATGCTTTCTCCAAATACAAACGGGTAGGGCGGGCAGGCTGTTGCCAGTGCCGCAGGACTGAACAGGTCGTCATTTTAGTGCATTTGGCAAGGGCAGGGCCTTTTGCCTTGTATCCCGTTGTAACGACTGGTCCGGGGGGAGCGCCCGCGCGCATTGATTTTCGTCCTGCACCTCGTTATGCTGGGCACTCCACCTTCCTGCTTGCGACCATGACGACCACGCCGCGCCGCGCCTGGCCCAAAGCCATCCTGTTTGACCTGGACGATACCCTGTGGCCGATCGCGCCGGTCATCTTGCAGGCCGAGGAAAGCCTGCATGCCTGGCTGCAGACCCACGCGCCGCGCGTGAGCGACCGCTTCTCGATCGAGAACCTGCGCCAGGCCAGGCTGGCCCTGCTGGCCACCCAGCCCCATTTCCACCTCGATCTGGGCGCCCTGCGCCGCGCCGGCCTGATGAGCGCGTTCGAGGAAGCGGGCGAAGACATCGACAAGGTCGAGCACGCCATGATCCACTTCTTCGCCGCCCGCAACGCAGTCGTGCCCTACGACGACGTGGTGCCGGGGCTGCTGCGCCTGAAGGGGCGCAGCCTGCTCGGCTCGATTTCCAACGGCAATGCCGACCTGCAGGCGATCGGCCTGTCGCACCATTTCAAGGTATCGGTGGCAGCGCACCAGCTCGGCTGCGCCAAGCCGGACGCCGCCATTTTCCATGCCGCCTGCGCCGAGCTCGGCGTCGATCCGGCCGACGCCGTCTACGTGGGCGACGATGTGCTGCTCGACGTGCAGGGCGCGCAGCAAGCCGGGCTGCGCGCGGTCTGGCTCAACCGCACCGCCAGCAGCAAGCACCTCGAGCATGCGGTGGTGCCGGACGCGATTTGCGCCGATTTCGACCAATTGCTGGACTGGCTCAAGCGCGAACACGCCTAGCGCCGCCGGTTTGTCGCCGGGAGTGGCCGCGAACGTGCATAATATGGCGAACATCCGTCGCTATTCGCCAATTTCACCACCATGCCACTCGAACCCCGTGCCCAAACCCTGTTAAAAGCCCTGGTCGAACGGTATATTGCCGACGGTCAGCCGGTGGGGTCGCGCGCGCTGTCGAAAATTTCCGGGCTCGACCTGTCGCCGGCGACCATCCGCAACATCATGGCCGACCTCGAGGAAATGGGCTATGTCGCCAGCCCCCACACCTCGGCCGGCCGGGTGCCCACGCCGCGCGGCTACCGCATCTTTGTCGATACCTTGCTCACCGTGCAGCACCTCGACGAGCATGACGTCGAATCGCGCATCCACTTGCCGGCCCAGCAGCCGCAAAAGATCATTTCCAACGCGGCCCAGATGCTGTCCTCGCTGTCGCAGTTCGCCGGCGTGGTCCTGAGCCCGCGCCGTGAATCGGTGTTCCAGCAGATTGAATTCTTGCGCCTGTCCGAAAAGCGCATCCTGCTGGTCATTGTCGACCCGCGCGGCGATGTCCAGAACCGCCTGCTGCTGACCGAATCGGACTACACGCCATCGCAGCTGATCCAGTCGGCCAATTACATCAACCAGAATTACGGCGGCCTGTCGTTCGACGACGTGCGCGCGCGCCTGACGGGCGAATTGCGCCAGCTGCGCGACGACATGGGGCGCCTGATGGCGGCGGCGGTGGAAGCGGGCAGCGAAGCGATGGCCGACCAGTCCGACGACATGGTCATTTCCGGCGAACGCAACCTGCTCAGCGTGGCCGACCTGTCCTCGAACATGACGTCGCTGCGCCAGATGTTCGACATGTTCGAGCAGAAAACCGGCTTGATGCAGCTGCTCGACGTGTCGAGCAAGGCCACCGGCGTGCAGATTTTCATCGGCGGGGAATCGAACCTGGTGCCGATGGATGAAATGAGCGTGGTGACCGCGCCCTACGAAGTGAACGGCAAGATCGTCGGCACGCTCGGTGTGATCGGTCCGACGCGCATGGCGTACGAGCGCGTGATTCCGATCGTCGATATCACGGCCAAGCTGCTGTCGAACGCGCTCAGCCACCCCTAGGGTGGGGGCTTAGCTGTTTTTGTGCGGGCAATCCTGCTTGACGCAGTTGCCGTAAATAGCCAGCGCGTGCTCGGCAATCTTGAAGCCGCGCTCGACCGCCACCTTGTGCTGGCGCGATTCGATTTCTTCGTCGTAGAACTCTTCCACGCGGCCGCAATCGAGGCACACCAGGTGATCGTGGTGCGAGCCGGCATTGAGCTCGAAGATCGCCTTGCCTGTCTCGAAATGGTTGCGGTTGAGCAGGCCCGCCTGCTCGAACTGCGTCAATACGCGGTACACGGTGGCCAGGCCCACGTCCATATTCTCGGTCAACAAGATCTTGTAAACATCTTCCGCCGTCAGGTGCCGCACCTCGCTGTTCTGGAAGATTTCCAGGATTTTCAGGCGGGGCAGGGTGGCTTTCAGGCCGCTGGCTTTCAGGTCGCTTGGATTGTTACTCATGTTTGTTACTCGTATATTGGCGTAGTGCTTTATCATATAGCGTTTTAGACGGGGGTGCCTAGGCTTCCGTTCAACGTTTTGAGGTCCTCTATGCGTGTCGATACTGCCGTTTTGCACCGTTTTAGCTTCCGCGCCCCGCTCGTGGCCACCCTGGTCTGCGCCGCTCTGGCCGTGACCGGCTGCGCTTCTTCCGGCGGCCGCGCCCGCTCGGCGGCCCCGCTCAGCAGCGACGCCGGCGCCCAGACCACGAAAGCGACCGATCTGCAGAAATTCTTCTGGATCTTTTCGCCGTATCGCCCGGACATTCAACAAGGCAACTTTATTTCGAAGGAAATGCTGGAGCAGGTGCAAGTGGGGCAGACCCGCGCGCAAGTGCAATTCATCCTCGGCACGCCGCTGCTGGTCGACATTTTCCACAGCGACCGCTGGGATTATCCGTTCTATCTGGCGCGTGGCGATGGCGAGACCACCAGCGCCCGCGTGTCGATCTACTTCAAGGATGACAAGGTCGAGCGTTTCGAAGGCGGCAAGCTGCCGACCGAGCGCGAATATATCGACCGCATCGCCGGCCCGACCACCGCGCCAGCCAAGGAAGCGCCGAAGAAGGAAGAGCCGGCCAACATGATCCAGATTAACAAATAAGCTGCGGGACAGAGAATGAGTCAATTGAAGATCGCCGTTGCCGGCGCCAGCGGACGCATGGGCCGCATGCTGATCGAAGCGATCGCCGCCGCGCCGGACGCCACCCTGGTCGGCGCGCTCGACGTACACGGCTCGCCCGCCGTGGGCAGCGATGCGGGCGCGTTTTCGGGCCAGCTGACGGGCGTGGCTATCCAGTCCGACCTGCCCCTGGGCTTGAAGGACGCCGACTATCTGATCGACTTCACCCGTCCCGAAGGCACGCTCAAGCATTTGGCGTATTGCGCCGAGCATGGCATCAAGCTGATCATCGGCACCACCGGTTTCGATGAGGCCGGCAAAGCCGCCATCGCCGCCGCCGCCGACCAGACCGCGATCCTGTTCGCGCCCAACATGAGCGTGGGCGTGAACGTCACGCTCAAGCTGCTGGAACTGGCCGCCAAGAGCATGGCCGAAGGCTTCGACATCGAAATCATCGAAGCGCACCACCGTCACAAGGTGGACGCGCCGTCCGGCACCGCGCTCAAGATGGGCGAAGTGATCGCCGACGCGCTCGGACGCGACCTGAAAGAATGCGCGATCTACGGCCGCGAAGGCGTGACCGGCGAGCGCGATCCGTCAACCATCGGTTTTGCCACCATCCGTGGCGGCGACATCGTGGGCGACCATACCGTGCTGTTTGCCGGCACGGGCGAGCGCATCGAAATCAGCCACAAGTCCAGCAGCCGCGTCACTTACGCTCACGGCGCCTTGCGCGCCGCGCGCTTCCTGGCCGACAAGAACAGCGGCTTGTTCGACATGCAGGACGTGCTCGCGCTCAAATAAGGAGATGCCAAATGGCCAGCGCCGAATTGAACGGAGCCTCGATCCTGGGGTGGGATACTTTCCATAGCGAGTGCCGCGCTGCCTTCGGTTTCCCCGAGTTTTACGGCAATACCATGGATGCCTGGGTCGATTGCCTGAGCTATCTGCGTGACGAAGACGGCATGACCCGTTTCCGTCTGCAGCCGAACGAAGTGCTCAACATTGTGGTCAAGGATTCGGCCCAGATGCGCGAGCGCGTGCCGGATTTGCTCGACGAAATGGCCTTCTGCATCGCCGGCATCAATGAACGCTACGAGGACTACGGCGAGAAGCCGGCCCTCGTGCTGCACCTGGAATAACGCTCAGCGCACTTTCTTCAGGTCGAAATGGGGGTTGTAGATCAGCCCCAGCAGATTGCCGAACGGATCGGCCAGATCCACCACCTTGATCGACTCGCCCACCTCTTGCACCGGCGTGTGCACGGTCGCGCCCAGGCCCACAATGCGCGCCACTTCCGCCTCGATATCGTCCACGCCCCAGTACACGGTGGCGCCGGCCGTGCCTGGCGTGCCGTCCGGCACCAGGCCCAGTTCAAAACCGCCGATCTCGAAGCCCACGTAGAAGGGCTGGTCGAAATACGGTTCCTTGCTGAACACCTGGGCGTACCACGTCTTCGCCTTGGCCAGGTCGCCCACCGGATACACCGTGGTTCTCATTCCGTGAATCATGTTCAATCTCCTTATGCGCAAAGCCAGAGTGTGCCACCGCGCGCGGGCGCCGTCTTGTAAAAATGGAAGATCAGCCACCACGTCGCCCTCGCGCAGGCGGGGGACCATAGCACGTTTAACAGATGCACTGCCTCTGCGCGAATGCGTTATGGGGGGGCTCGCATGCCAGCCCGCCTTCGCGAGGGCGACGTCAACTTGGCGCGAACGATTGCGGGGTATTGCCCGACAGCGCGCGGAACTCGTGCGTCATGTGTGGCTGATCGAAATAGCCGGCCTCGAGCGCCAGCGCCGCCAGGTCGGTTTCGCCGGCGGCGCGGATGGCTGCGCTGGCATGCTGGAAGCGGCACACGCGCGCGAACAGCTTGGCCGGCAAGCCCACGCGGGTGCGGAACTGGCTGGCCAGGTGCTGGCGCGATACGCCCAGCTGGTCGGCCAATGCCTCGATGCGCACGGCGCCATGCGCTGCTTCGATGGCGCGCACGGCGGCGTCGACCGCGGTTTGCCGCGGCTGGGCCCGTTGGAGGCGCTGCAGCAGCATGTGCTGGAGGACAGCCAGGGCCTGCTCGTCTGATAGCGGTTTCGACCACAGCGCGTCGGCGAAGCGCGCGGCCTGGCCCGGTTCCCACAGGTCATCCAGGGCTGGATGCAGATCGGACAGTTCGTGCAGGGGCTGGCGGAAGAAATGCGCAGCCGCACCCGGCTTGAAGCGGACCGCGATGGTGCGCACGGGGCGGCTGAAGGGGACGCTGATCGCCGTGCTCATCATGCCGGCCACGCCACCGAGCGGATTGCTGTCCTGCCACAGGATATCGATACCGTTGTCGGGCAGAACCCGGTGCGCGACCGCTGCGCCCGAAGGCCGGACCACGCAAGTCCACAGACACGCCACATATGGCGCGAGGGCAGGGCGGGGAGGGTGTTCCTGATAAAGTACCATGGTGGGCACGGTGAATAGCGGCGTGCCCCTATGTTAACGTGAATGTCAATGGGGTAGCAGCTTGATTACCGCAGCCAAGGTGCCGGCCTGCAGTGTGATCACAAGCCCGAACAGCCAGCGGTGAACCGTCAGCTCACGCTCGACAGCAGAAATTCGTCCACTAAGAATGCCAAGTTCCAGTTTGATGAGATCGATTTTGGCATTGAGCTCAATTTTGGCGGCATCAATTTTCGCGTTGAGAGTTTCTCTTACCGCCTCAAGTCGCTCGGAAAGGCGCTGCTCAGAATTAAAAATCTCCTGCCGTAAATAGTGCTCGACCGTCTTAAGGTCGCTGGAGAAAGCCACTTCCGTCATGACCTGCCCCAACGCCCTTGCATGCACCGCTGCCTGCTCCTTGGGCACGCCGGCCGCCTCCAATTCCTGCTCATAGCTGATTACATTGAACTTTCTCATATCGCTGTCCTTTTGGTGGTAACTCTGACAAGTGTTCAGCACTTGCAGCTGGTTCGCCATCATCTCGAACCTCCATTAGACAGCGCCGCAGTCCTATCGTTCAGTGAAACCCCGAGGCCGCCGCGCCCAAGCCCAGCCCGTACCAGTATAATGACCGGTTCATATTCACTTTTAGCCGGGCCACGCCTGGACGCATATCACCATGCAAGATAAATATAGTCCCGCCGACGTCGAACAAGCCGCTCAAACCCACTGGAAGGCGATCGACGCCTACAAAGCGGTGGAAAACGACCCGCGTTTCCCCAAGGGCAAGTACTACGCTTGTTCGATGCTGCCTTACCCTTCGGGCAAGCTGCACATGGGCCACGTGCGCAACTATACGATCAACGACGTGATGTACCGCTACCTGCGCATGAACGGCTACAACGTGCTCATGCCGATGGGCTGGGATGCGTTCGGCATGCCGGCTGAAAACGCGGCCATGCAAAACAAGGTGCCGCCGGCGCAATGGACCTACTCGAACATCGCCCACATGAAGGAGCAGATGGAGTCGATGGGCCTGGCGATCGACTGGTCGCGCGAAATGACGGCCTGCACCCCCGAGTACTACAAGTGGAACCAGTGGATGTTCCTCAAGATGCTCGAAAAAGGCATCATCTACAAAAAGACCGGCACCGTGAACTGGGACCCGATCGACCAGACCGTGCTGGCCAACGAGCAGGTCGTTGACGGCAAGGGCTGGCGTTCCGGCGCGCCGATCGAAAAGCGCGAAATCCCGATGTACTATGCCCGCATCACCGACTATGCCGACGAACTGCTCGACTACGTCGACAACAAGCTCCCGGGCTGGCCTGAGCGCGTGCGCGTCATGCAGACCAACTGGATCGGCAAATCGGTCGGCGTGCGCTTCGCCTTCCCGCACACCATCGCGGGCAGCGACGGCGCCCTGATCAACGACGGCAAGCTGTACGTGTTCACCACGCGCGCCGATACCATCATGGGTGTGACCTTCTGCGCCGTGGCCGCCGAACACCCGCTGGCCCAGCACGCCGCCCAAACCAATCCGGCCCTGGCCGCCTTCAACGCCGAGTGCAAACTGGGCAGCGTGATCGAAGCCGACATGGCGACCATGGAGAAGAAGGGCATGCCGACCGGCCTGTTCGTCACCCATCCGATCACCGGCGCCCAGGTCGAAGTCTGGGTCGGCAACTACGTCCTGATCACCTACGGCGACGGCGCCGTGATGGGTGTACCGGCCCACGACGAGCGCGATTTCGCGTTCGCCAAAAAATACGATCTGCCGATCAAGCAGGTGGTGGCCGTCGAAGGCAAGCAATTCTCCACCGCCGCCTGGCAGGAATGGTACGGCGACAAGGAAGCCGGCGCTTGCGTCAATTCGGGCAAGTACGACGGTCTGGCCTATGGCGCCGCGGTCGACGCGATCGCCGCCGATTTGGCAGCACTTGGCCTGGGCGAAAAGAAAACCACCTTCCGCCTGCGCGACTGGGGCATCTCGCGCCAGCGCTACTGGGGCACGCCGATCCCGATGATCCACTGCGCCGACTGCGGCTCGGTGCCGGTCCCGGAAAAGGACCTGCCGGTGGTCCTGCCGGAAGACTGCGTCCCGGACGGCAGCGGCAACCCGCTCAACAAATACGAAGCCTTCCTGCAGTGCGATTGCCCCAAGTGCGGCAAGCCGGCGCGGCGCGAAACCGACACCATGGACACCTTCGTCGATTCGTCCTGGTACTACATGCGCTATACCTCGCCGGGCAGCAAGGACGCGATGGTCGACGCGCGCAACGATTACTGGATGCCGATGGACCAGTACATCGGCGGCATCGAACACGCCGTCATGCACCTGCTGTACGCGCGCTTCTGGACCAAGATCATGCGCGACATGGGGCTGGTCAAGTTCGACGAACCGTTCGTCAACCTGCTCACCCAGGGCATGGTCCTCAACGAGACCTACTACCGTGAAGACGACGCGGGCAAGAAGACCTGGTACAACCCGGCCGAAGTCGACCTGACGCTGGACGACAAGGGCCGTCCGCAAGGCGCGGTCCTGCAGGCCGACGGTAATCCGGTGTGCATCGGCGGTACCGAAAAAATGTCGAAGTCGAAGAACAACGGCATCGACCCGCAAGCGCAGATCGGCCAGTACGGCGCCGACACCGCCCGCCTGTTCACCATGTTCGCCTCGCCGCCGGAGCAGACGCTCGAATGGTCCGACACCGGTGTCGAAGGCGCCAGCCGCTTCCTGCGCCGCGTGTGGGCCTATGGCTACGCGCAGTCGCAGCGCATTGGCGCGGCCCTGGCCGGCGACGCCAAGGTCGAATTCGGCGATGCGCACAAGACGCTGCGCCGCGAACTGCACAAGATCCTGCAGCAGGCCGACTATGACCTCAAGCGCATTCAGTACAACACGGTCGTCTCGGCCTGCATGAAGATGCTCAACATGATGGAGTCGGCCAAGTTCGACGACGGCGCCGCCACCGACGCGGTGGTCGCCGAAGGCTTCTCGATCTTCCTGCGCGTGCTCAACCCGGTCGCGCCGCACATCACCCATGTGCTGTGGCAGGAACTGGGCTATGGCGCCAAGCACGGCGACATCCTCGACGTGCAGTGGCCGCAGGTCGATCCGGCCGCGCTCGAACAAGCCGAAATCGAGATGATGATCCAGGTGAACGGCAAGCTGCGCGGCTCGATCAAGGTCGCCAAGGATGCCGACAAGGCCACAATCGAAGCGCAGGCGCTGGCCTGCGAAGCGGTGCAGAAGTACATCGAGACGCCGCCGAAAAAGGTGATCGTCGTTCCGGGCAAATTGATCAGCATCGTTGTGTGAACAGGATGAACATGCGCGCCATTCGACATCTCGCCGCCATGCTGGCGATGCTGGCCACCCTGTCGGCCTGCGGCTTCCAGCTGCGCGGTTCGGGCGGCGAGTACAGCATGCCGTTCAAGAGCATTTACCTGAACTTCCCGGATAACTCCTCGCTGGGCACGGAGCTGCGGCGCAACCTGCGCGGCGGCGACCTGGTGGCCGTGGTGGGCGATCCGTCCAAGGCGGAAGCCCAGTTCGATGTGGTGTCCGAGAACCGCGGCAAGCAGATTCTGTCGCTCAACAGCCAGGGCCGGGTGCGCGAATACCTGCTCACCTACACCCTGGTGTTCAAGGTACGCGACGCCAAGGGCGACCTGCTGCTCGAGCCGACCCAGATCAGCCTGAAACGTCCGCTGCCGTACAACGAGACCCAGGTGCTGGCCAAGGAATCGGAAGAAGCGCTGCTCTACCGCGACATGCAGACCGACCTGGTGCAGCAGATTTTGCGCCGCCTGGCCGCGGTCAAGCCGTCCTGAGGACACCCGATGCAGCTGCGTATTGATGCCCTCGACGGCCACCTGGCCAAAGCGATCGCGCCGCTGTACGTGATCAGCAGCGACGAGCATCTGCTCGCGCTCGAGGCGGCCGACAAGATCCGGCGCGCCGCACGCGCGGGCGGCTATTCCGAGCGCGACGTGCTCACCGTCGAGCGCAGCTTCAAGTGGGGCGAGCTGCTGGCCGCCAATCAGGCGCTGTCCCTGTTCGGCGACAAAAAGCTGATCGAGCTGCGCATCCCCACCGGCAAGCCGGGCAAAGATGGCGGCGCCGCGCTGCAGGCCTACGCCAAGGACCTGAGCCCCGACAACCTGACCCTGATCACCCTGCCCAAGCTGGACTGGCAGACCGCCAAGGCGGCCTGGGTGGCGAGCCTGCAGCAGGCCGCCGTGTACATCGAGATCCCCACCATCGAGCGCGCCCAGCTGCCGGGCTGGATCGGCACCCGCCTCGCGGCCCAGGGCCAGAGCGCCGACCGCCAGGGCCTGGACTTCATCGCCGACCGGGTCGAAGGCAATCTGCTGGCCGCGCACCAGGAGATCCAGAAACTGGGTCTGCTGCACGAGCCGGGCAAGCTCACTTTCGAGCAGATCCACGATGCGGTGCTCAACGTGGCCCGCTACGACGTGTTCAAGCTGTCCGAGGCCATGCTGTCGGGCGACGCGGCACGGCTGGCGCGCATGCTCGAAGGCCTCAAGGGCGAGGGCGAAGCGCTGCCCCTCGTTTTGTGGGCCGTCGCCGAGGAAATCCGGACACTGTTAAAATTGAAATCCGGGATGGCGCAAGGCAGGCCGCTCGGCGTGCTGCTCAAGGAGTACCGGATCTGGGGTCCCAAGGAGCGCATGATGGAGCCGGCGTTGCGCCGCATCTCGCTGCCGACCCTGGAAAAGGCCCTGCAAGACGCCGCCCAGGTCGACAAGATGGTCAAGGGCCTGCGCGCGAAAGCGTTTGCCGGCGACGCCTGGGATGCGATGCTGCAGCTGGCGCTCAAAGTCGCGCGCGGCTGATTCACCTCCACGTCGCCCTCGCGCAGGCGGGGGCCCATAGCACGGCGGCGATTTAGCGCACTCGCCATAGGCCCCCGCCTTCGCGAGGGCGACGAACCGGTTTTTACGAAATAACACCATGAACATCACCGAATACATGCAATCCGTCGGCAAGCAGGCGCGCAGCGCCTCGCGCGCCATGGCCAGAGCCGACAGCGCCACCCGCAACCGCGCCCTGACCCTGATCGCCGACGCCATTGTGCGGGACGCGGCCCTCCTGCGCGCAGCCAACCAGCTGGACCTGGACGGGGCCAGGGCGGCCGGCCTGGCCCCGGCCATGCTGGACCGGCTGGCCCTGTCCGAGTCGGCCATTGCCACGATGGTGGAAGGCTTGCGCCAGATTGTGTCGCTGCCGGACCCGATCGGTGAAATCTCGAACATGAAGTTCCGCCCGAGCGGGATCCAGGTGGGCCAGATGCGCGTGCCGCTGGGCGTGATCGGCATCATCTACGAAGCGCGTCCCAACGTGACCGTGGACGCGGCCGGCCTGTGCATCAAGAGCGGCAACGCCACCATCCTGCGCGGCGGCTCGGAAGCGATTCACTGCAACCGCGCGCTGGCCAAAATCGTGGCCGAAGGCTTGCAAGGGGCCGGCCTGCCGGCCGACGGCGTGCAGATCGTCGACACCACCGACCGCGCCGCCGTGGGCGCCTTGATCACCATGCCGCAGTATGTGGACGTGATCGTGCCGCGCGGAGGCAAGGGCCTGATCGCGCGCCTGATGGAAGAGGCGACGGTCCCCATGATCAAGCACCTGGACGGCATCTGCCACGTCTACATTGACGCCAAGGCCGATCTGGCCAAAGCGCTGCCGGTCGCCTTTAACGCCAAGTGCCACCGCTACGGCACCTGCAACACCATGGAAACGCTGCTGGTGGCGCGCGCCATCGCGCCGGCCGTGCTGCCGGAACTGGCCAAGCTGTACGCCACCAAGCAGGTGGAGCTGCGCGCCGACCCTGAAAGTTACGCGATCCTGGCCGGCTACCCGCACCTGGTGCAGGCCACGCCGGAGGACTGGGACACCGAATACCTGGCGCCGATTCTGGCAGTGAAGATCGTGGCCGGCATCGATGAGGCGATCGAGCATATCAACACCCACTCGTCCAAGCATACCGAATCGATCATCACCGAGGACTACACCGACGCGCTGCGCTTCCTGCGCGAAGTCGATTCGGCCTCCGTCATGGTCAACGCCTCGACCCGCTTCGCGGACGGCTTCGAATACGGCCTGGGCGCCGAAATCGGCATCTCCAACGACAAGCTGCACGCGCGCGGCCCGGTCGGCCTGGAAGGACTGACCTCGCTCAAGTACGTGGTGTTCGGCCACGGCGAAATCCGCACTTAAACTTCACTGGATTGTTCTATGCTCTGGATTAAAGCCTTCCACATCTTCTTCGTCGCTTCCTGGTTCGCGGCGCTGCTGTACCTGCCGCGCATTTTTGTGAACCTGTCGATGGAAACCGATGCCACGTCCACCACGCGCCTGCTGCTGATGGCGCGCAAGCTGTACCGCTTCTCGCTGATGCTGCAAGGTCCGGCGGTGCTGCTGGGCGCCTGGCTGTGGCTCGGCTACGGCTTCAAGGGCGGCTGGCTGCACGCCAAGCTGCTGCTGGTGGTGCTGGCGATCGGTTACAACCACGCTTGCGGATCGATCCTCAAGAAGTTCGAAAAGGGCGTGAACGCCCGCTCGCACAAGTGGTTCCGCATCTTTAACGAAGTGCCGGCCTTCCTGCTGCTGGCGATCGTGATCCTGGTCGTGGTCAAACCATTCTGAGCGCCGCATGAGCAAGATCATCACCTATTACATGAGCCCCCAGTCGCCGTGGACCTATCTGGGCCACGGACACTTGCTGGAGCTGGCGGAAAAGCACGGCGCGCAGATCGACATCAAGCCGGTCGACCTGGGACGCATCTTCAGCGTCTCTGGCGGACTGCCGCTGTCCAAGCGCGCACCCCAGCGCCAGGCTTACCGCCTGCTGGATCTGGCGCGCACCGCCGAGAGCCTCGGTCTGCCGATGAAGGTGCAGCCGGCCTTCTTCCCGGTTTCGCCCGACGCGGCCTCGAAAATGATCATCGCCGCGCGCACCGGCCCCGGCGCCGACGCGGCGCTGACGCTGGCGGGCGCCATCATGGCGGCCTTGTGGGAAGGCGACAAGAACATCGCCGACGACGACACGCTGGCGCAAACGGGCGACCTGCTGGGCATCGACGGGCGTATGCTGCTCAAGGCGGCGCAGACGGCGGGCGTGCAGGAACAGCTGGAAAAGAATACCGATGAAGCGATCGCCGCCAACGTGTTTGGCGCACCGTGGTACGTGGTGGATGGCGAAGGCTTCTGGGGGCAGGACCGGCTCGACTATGTCGAGCGCGCACTACGCTAACGTCGCCCTCGCGAAGGCGGGGGCCATAGCATGGCGGTGCAAAGAAAGAGAGCTTCGCTGAGCTGCGGTGCTATGGGTCCCCGCCCGACGCGGGGACGACGTAGCACTGCTCAGGAGTTGCGGTACTAATTAGAATTTTACACAACGGATAAAGGGTACACCATGGCTTCATTTTTCTGTCCTTGCCCGCGCGGCATGGAAGCGGCGCTGGCCGAAGAACTGGGCGAAATCGCCCTCACCAGCAGCACCATGAAGGTGCACAACCAGGTGCCGGGCGGAGTCCATTGTTCGGGCGACGTGACCGACTCCTACCGCATCAACCTGCATTCGCGCATTGCCTCGCGCGTGCTGATGCGCATGGCGCACCAGAGCTACAACAACGAGAACGACATCTACGACCTCACGCTCGCCCAGCCATGGGAAGACTGGTTCGATGTCGAGCACACGATCCGGGTCGACGTCACGGCCGTCAAGTCGCCCCTGCGCAGCCTGGAATTCACCACACTCAAGATCAAGGACGCGATCTGCGACCGCTTCCGCGACCAGTTCAACAAGCGTCCTTCGGTCAACACGCGCGAGCCGGACATGCGCATCGTCGGCTTTCTCGACGCGCGCAACTTCACGCTCTATCTGGACACCTCCGGTGAAGCCCTGTTCAAGCGCGGCTGGCGCGAAGAGACCGGCGACGCGCCCCTGCGCGAAAACCTGGCCGCCGGCATGCTGCGGGTAGCGGGCTGGAAGCCGGGCACGGTGCTGTTCGATCCGATGTGCGGTTCGGGCACGATCCTGATCGAGGCGGCGCAAATGGTGCAGGGCATTCCGCCGGGCGCGCGGCGCCGCTTCGCCTTCGAAAAATTCAACAGCTTCGTCGCCGCCCCGTGGCAGGAAATGAAGAACGCGATCAAGCCGAACCCGCTTCCAAGCGAGCCGACCATTTTCGGCAGCGACATCTCGGGCGACATGGTGGCCATGACGCGCCACAACCTCAAGATCGCCGGCGTCATGTTCGACGTGCCGCTCAAGCAGATCGAGGCGCAGGAAGTCAAACCGCCTACCGAGCAGCCGGGCATCCTCCTGACCAACCCGCCGTACGGCGAGCGGATCGGCGTGCGCGGCGACAGCACCATGCCGGCCGATGAAATGTCGGTTGCCTTCTACTCGGCGCTGGGCACCACGCTCAAGCAGCGCTTCGCCGGCTGGACCGTGTTCCTGTTCACGGCCGACCTGTCGCTGCCCAAGCTGCTGCGCCTGAAAGAAGCGCGCAAGACCCCGTTCTTCAACGGCGCGCTCGAATGCCGCCTGTTCCGCTTCGATATGGTGGCCGGCTACAACCGCCGCGAAGAAGCCAAGCCGAAGCAGAGCTGATGCTGCCGGCCCCGCCACCGAACGTCCCGCCCGACCCGGTCACCCCGGTGCCGCTGCCGGACCGGCCGCGCCGCCCGCTCCCCAGCCGCAATGCGCTGGCGGTGATGCTGGCGCTGCTGGCGATGCTGGGGCCGTTCTCGATCGACGCCTACCTGCCGGCCTTCCCGTTCATCCAGACCGACCTGCACGCGGCCGCGATCGAAGTCCAGCAAACCTTGACCGCCTTCATGCTGGCCTTTGCCGGCATGGTGCTGTGGCACGGCGCCCTGTCGGATGCGTTCGGGCGCCGCAATGTGATCCTGTGCGCGCTGGTGGTGTTCGCCATCGGCACCTTCGGCTGCGCGGCCTCGCACTCGGTGCACTATCTGTGGGTGTTCCGCATCCTGCAGGGGGTGTCGGCCGGGGCCGGGGTGGTGGTGGGGCGCGCCATCATCCGCGACCTGTATTCGGATGCGGCGGCGGCGCGCCTGCTGTCGCTGGTGACCATGATCTTCACCATCGCGCCGGCGATTGCCCCCATCCTGGGCGGCCTGATCGTGGCCATCTCCGACTGGCGCACGATCTTCCTGGCGCTCATGGGCTATACGGTGGCGCTGTTCATCTTCTGCTACCGGCGTCTGCCCGAAACGCTGGAGCCGGAAAAGCGTCAACCCTTCAATCCGCGCTTTTTGTGGCAGAGCTACTCGACCATTTTCAGTTCGCCCCTGTTCCACATGAAGGCCGGGATCGTCGCCCTCAACTTCGGCGGCCTGTTCCTGTACATCTCGTCGGCCCCGGTCATGCTGCCGCAGCAGCTGAAACTGGGACCGAGCCAGTTCGGCTGGCTGTTCATTCCCACCGTGGCCGGCATCTTCCTGGGCGCGCTGGTGGCCAACCGGATCGCCGGCAAAATGACCTTCGCGCGCCAGATCAAGATCGGCTTCGGCTTCGTGCTGGCGGCGGTGGCGGCCAATGTGCTGTATCACAGCTTCCTGCCGCCGGCGCTGCCGTGGACGGTGGTGCCGCTGTTCTTCTACACCTTCGGCACGTCCATCATCGGCCCCGGCGCGACCCTGCTCGCGCTCGACCTGTTCCCCCACATCCGCGGCACGGTGGCGTCCTGCCAGTCGTTCGCGGTGACCTTGTGCGGTGCGATCGTGTCGGGACTGATCTCGCCGCTGCTGTCGCATTCGGTGCTGTGGCTGGCCATCGGCCAGGCCGCATTCGCGCTGCTGGCGCTGGCATTGTGGATCGCTTCGCGTCTGTACAAGCGTGGCATGGCCCCGAAAACGCTGTAACAACAGTCCGGAACCGTGCAGGTATTCAGTTTTTTTTCTTCTAGATATGTTCCTAAATTCAACTTTAGTGTATATATGCTAATTGGAATCTCCCGCGCACCTCCATCACTTTGACCTTGGCGGCACTGCTTGACTATGCATCCATCCGATTTTGATATTCGTAATCGCTTGCTGATTGCCCGTCTGCCGGCCATGCCGCAGATACTCATCAAGTTGATCGGACACTTGCAGGCGGACGACATCGGCATGAAGGAGCTGGCGGACTTGGTGGCCAACGATGCCGGCATGACGGCCCGACTGTTGTCGGTCGCCAACAGTTCAGCCTACCACCGGGGCCCGCGCGCGGCGAGCATCGAGCAGTCGCTCACCACGCTGGGCACCGACATGATCAAATTGATCGTGATCGGCGAATCGGTGGTCCAGACCTTCAACAGTTTCCCCCACTCGGGCAGCTTTGACCTGCGCCGTTTCTGGAAGCAGTCGCTGCTGGCTGCCGTGAGCGCACGCGAACTTGCCACGCGCATGGGCTACCCCCATCCCGAGGAAGCCTACCTGGGCGGCCTGCTGCACAATGTGGGCCGGCTGGCGCTGTTGGCTACCGCGCCCCAGGAATACGCCTTCAACTTCACCGCGCGCGACGACGAAGACCTGTGCGCCGTCGAGCAGCGCACCTTGCAGATCACGCATGCCGAAGCGGGCGCCTGGCTGATCGAACGCTGGCACCTCGATTCCTTCCTGGCCGACGCAGTGCTGTACCACCACGAGCCGAGCGTGCGCCTGGCCGACAGCCATCCCTTGATCCGGATCGTGCGCCTGGCGCACCTGCTGTCCTGCCACGACGCCGACGATGCCGACCTGGCCGGCGCCATGGCGCTGTGCGGCCTGGCGCTGGACACGCTCGCCCCGCTGCGCGAAGCGTGCGCGGGCCAGCTGCTGGCCACGGCGACCCAGCTGGGCATCGACCTGGCCGGCGCCGACGACATGCTTGCCCCGCCGGCCAGCGCGCCGGCCGTGGCCGATCCGGTCCAGCAGCGGCTGGCCGACGAAGTGCGCAACCTGGTGCTGGTGTCCGAAGCCGGGCAAGCGTTCGGCCGCCAGCATCATGAAAGCGCGCTGCTCGCATCGATGACGCGCGCGGCGCGCATCCTGTTCGACTTCGACCACACCGTGATCCTGCTCGAGCACCCCGCCAGCCACGCGCTGGTCGGCGTGCCGGCCCAGGACCAGCAGAAAATCGCCGAATTTGCCGTGCCGCTGGGGCGCGGCGGGCTGCTGGCCGGCGTCGCCCAGGAACGGCGCATGGCGTGCATCGACCGCGGCGCGCCCGAGCTGGGCCTGGCCGAACAGCAGCTGCTGCGCATCCTCGGCAGCGAGAGCATGGTGTGCGTGCCGCTGGTGGCGGGCGCGCGCTGCCTCGGTGTGCTGGTCGGCGGCGTGGCGGCCTGGCAGGTGCCGGCCTGCCTGCAGCGCGAACGTTTCATGCAGGCCTTCGGGGTGCAGGCCGCGGCGGCGCTGGAAGCGGCCATGTCCGAGCGTGGCCAGGCGCGGCGCCAGCTGGCCAGCGCCACCGAGGAATTCCGCGAAGCGTCGCGGCGCGTGGTGCATGAGGTGAACAACCCGCTGGCGATCATCAAGAATTACCTCAGTGTGCTCGACAACAAGCTGGCCAAGCGCGAACCGGTGGTGGGCGAAATGTCGATCCTGAACGAGGAAATCGACCGCGTGGGGCAGTTGATCAGCGGCCTGGCCGAGAACCCGCCCGCGGCGCGCTGCGGCACGGTCGACTGCGCGCGCGTGGCCGACGACGTGCTGCGCCTGTTCCGCGCCACCGAATTCGTGCCCGCCAACGTGCAACTGACGGTCAGCATGGGGCGCGAACCGTCCCAGGTCGAGGGCGACGCCGACCTGATCAAGCAAATCCTGGTCAACCTGGTCAAGAACGCGATCGAAGCGCTGGGCGGCGGCGGGCGGATCGAGATCGCCAACCGCGGCCACGTGAACCGCGAACGGCGCGTATACGTGGAGCTGGTGGTGAGCGATAATGGCCCCGGCATGTCGCCCGAGGTGATGGCCAACCTGTTTTCGGCAGTGCGCAGTTCGAAGGACGGGGCCAACCATGGCCTGGGCCTGTCGATCGTGCACACGCTGGTGCGCAAGATGGACGGCATGATCAGCTGCCGCAGCGGGCGCGCCGGCACTTCCTTTGAAATTCTTTTGCCCGCCGTCGGCGGTGCAAGCAGTGCGGCCGGGGCAGCGAACCGGCTGATGGATTCCGTATGAGCTTGAGGTCACGATGAATTTGAGTAGCGCCAGTGCCATGCAGGCATTGCCAGGAACCGAAGATGGCGGTTCGCCCGTCCATCAGTTCGAACTGGATGTATTGCCCCGGCTGCTGCTGGTGGATGACGAGCCCCGTCTTCTGTCGTCGCTCTACGAACTGCTCGACGGCCGCAACTACCATCTGGTGACGGCAAGCTGCGGGCGCGAAGCGCTCGAGCATCTCCATAAACTCAAGTTCGACCTGGTCCTGCTCGATCTGCGCCTGCCCGACATGAGCGGCCACGAGATCATGGACGTGATCAACCAAAAAGGGATCGACGTCGACGTGATCGTCATGAGCGGCGAAACCGGGATCGACGCCGCCATCGGCGCCTTGAAGCGCGGCGCCTACGATTACCTGCGCAAGCCCTACAGCCGCGAAGAACTGCTCAAGACGGTCGCCAACGCGCTTGGCCAGCGGCGCCTGGAACTGGCCAACCAGCGCATCGCCTCGCAGCTGGAAAACTCCGAAAAGCTGTACCGCTACCTGGTCGACAGTTCGCCCGACATCATCTACACGCTCAACCACGAAGGCCGCTTCACGTTCGTGAACGACCGCGCCTACCAGCTGCTGGGATTCGCGCGCGAAGAGCTGATCGGCAAGCACTACTCGATCCTGGTGCACGACGAAGACCTGGAACGCGCGCGCTACGTGTTCAACGAGCGCCGCGTCGACGAGCGCGCCTCGCGCAACGTGGAGCTGCGCCTGAAGTGCCACAGCGGCAACGGCACCGACCGCACCTTCAACACCACCCTGATGACGATCTCGCTCAATTCGATCGGCATGCACGTGCCCGACCACGAAGTGAAGAAGCTCGAATTTTTCGGCACCTACGGGGTGGCACGCGACATCACCGACCGCAAGCGCGCCGAGGAAGTGATCTCCTACCAGGCCTACCACGACATCCTGACCGACCTGCCGAACCGCATGCTGTTCAAGGACAGGCTGGGACTGGCCGTGATCCAGGCCAAGCGCAAGGTCACCGAGCTGGCGGTCATGTTCATCGACCTGGACCGCTTCAAGCTGGTCAACGATACGCTCGGCCACGTCAAGGGCGACGAGCTGCTGCAGCAGGTCTCGCTGCGCCTGAAGGATTGCCTGCGCCGGGGCGACACCCTGGCGCGTCAGGGCGGCGACGAATTCACCATCGTGCTGCCCGAACTGCGCGACCGCGAAGACGCCCGGCACATCGCCGACAAGTTCCTCGAGAGCCTGCACAAGCCGTTCGACCTGGACGGCCACGAAGTGCACATTTCGGCCTCGATCGGGATCGCCATCTATCCGACCGACGGCGAATCGATCGACGAACTGCTGCGCCACGCCGACATCGCCATGTACCAGGTCAAGGCGCTCGGCAAGAACGGCCACGCCTTCTACGACAACGCGATGCTCGACGTGTCGCACCAGAAGATCGCGCTCGAACAAGCCTTGCGCCGCGCGCTCGATCAGGACGAGCTGGAAATGTACTACCAGCCCCAGATCGACGTGATCACCGGCCGCATCATCGGCGCCGAAGGCCTGATGCGCTGGAACCATCCGCAGCGCGGCCTGCTCACCGCCGGCGAATTCTTGCCGTTCGCCGAAGACAATGGCCTCATGCTGCCGATCTCGGACTGGATGATCACGGCCCTGTGCCGCGACATGCAGATCTGGAATGCGGCCGGCGGCCAGTCGATCCGGCTTTCGCTCAATTTGTCGCCCCAGTACCTCGACCGCGGCGACTTCTTCGAGAAGATGCGCGGGGCGCTGGTGCGCTACGGGATTTCGCCGGCCCAGATCGAAGTCGAAATCACCGAGAACATCTGCATCCGCAATCCCCAGTATGCGATCGACCAGCTCAACAAGCTGTGCCAGCTGGGCGTGTCGGTTGCGATCGACGACTTCGGCACCGGTTACTCCTCGCTGTCGTATCTGCACCGGTTCCCGATCCACACCATCAAGATCGACCAATCGTTCGTCAAGGTGATCCACGACGAGCAAGGCCACTATCCGGTGATTTTGGCGATCATCTCGATCGCGCGTGGTCTGGGACTGCACCTGATCGCCGAAGGGGTCGAGACCGAGGTCCAGGCGCGCTACTTAAAAGCCAACGGCTGCCTGACCATGCAGGGCTTCCTGTTCCACCGCCCGGTCTCGCTGGCGGCCTTCATCTGCGTGCTCGAAGAGCACTATCTGGTGCCCGAACGGGGCGCCATGGAGCCGGCCGGCCTGGCCGCGCTCTGACAGTGCGATGAGCGAAAGCGACGCCGTCCAGGCCGCGCCGTCGCACACCGCCGATTACCTTCGCGTTCTGGCGCTGGCCAAGCGCGGCTCGGCCGCCGCCCAGCACCGCCTCGGCTTCATGCTCTTTAACGGCGAAGGCGTGGCGCGCGATGCGGCCCAGGCCCTCAGCTGGTATCTCAAAGCGGCCTACGCAGGCCTCGACCAGGCGCAATACAACCTCGGCGTGATGTATCAGCGCGGCCAGGGCGTGGCGCGCGACGAGCAGCTGGCCGTGCACTGGTACACGCTGGCGGCCGAGCAGGGCTATTGCGCCGCCCAGTACAACCTGGGCTGGATGGTGGCCAAGGGCGCGGGCGTGGCGGCCGACGTCAACCTGGCGCGCTACTGGTTCACCAAGGCCGCTGCCCAGGGCGACGCGGGCGCCCAGAACAACCTCGGCATGATGTACGAGACCGGGCGCGGCGCGCCCCAGGACTGGCGCGCCGCGGCGGCCTGGTATGCCAAGGCCGCCGCGCAAGGCTACGCGCGCGCCCAGTTCAACCTGGCGCTGCGCTACGACAGCGGGCAGGGTGTGGAGCAGGACGCGCAGCAAGCCATCGCCTGGTTCCGCAAGGCGGCCGAGCGCGGGCATGCGCCGGCCCAGTTCAATCTGGCCCTGCGCTACGACAAGGGGCAGGACCTGGCGCCCGACGCGGCCGCCGCCCTGCAGTGGTACCGGCGCGCGGCCGACCAGGGCCATGCCAGCGCCCAGTTCAATCTGGCGCTGCTGTATGACGGCGCGCCGGCGCCGCTGCGCAACGAAGCGCTGGCGCTGGACTGGTTCCGCAAGGCCGCCGCGCTCGGCCACGCGGCGGCCCAGGACCATCTGGGCCTGCGTCACGAGCATGGCAACGGGGTCGCGGCCGATCCGGTGGCCGCTGCAAGCTGGTACCGCAAGGCGGCCGAGCAGGGTTTCCCGAGCGCCCAATACCATCTGGGCCTGCTGACCGACAGCGGGCGCGGGGTGGCGCGCGATCCGGCGCTGGCCGCGGACTGGTTCGGGCGCGCCGCCGAGCAAGGCCATGTGCGGGCCCAGTTCGACCTGGCGCTGCGTTTCGAGAGCGGCGCCGGCGTGGCGCGCGACGACGCCCAGGCGCTGGCCTGGTACCGGCGCGCCGCCGACAAGGAGTACGTCCCGGCCCAGTTCATGGTCGCGCAGCTGCACGACCGGCCCGGCTCGGCGTTGTTCGATCCGGCCCAGGCCCTCGCCTGGTATCTGAAAGCGGCGGCCCAGGGTCATGCGCGGGCCCAGTTTGCGCTTGGCTTGCGCTACGACGCCGCCAATGGCGTGGCGCGCGATTACGAGGCCGCGTTCGCCTGGTACCTGCGGGCCGCGCGCCAGGGCCACGCACGGGCCCAGTTCAACCTGGGGCTGATGCACCTGAGCGGTCAAGGCGCCCGGCGCGACCTGCTGGCCGCCTACGCCTGGCTCCTGCAGGCGGCGCGCAGCGGCGAAGCGGGCGCTCACTCCTACCTGTCCCGCGCCAGCGCGCGCATGAATCCGGCGCAACTGGCGCATGTGGGCCGCCTGCAGTCGGAATTGCGCGACAACGCCGCCTGACGTGCGCCCCGGCCGGCCGCCGATGTAATATACTGTACATTCATACAGTGTTGGGGCATCCCATGGAATTGATGGACAAGCTGGAAATTTTGGCCGACGCCGCCAAGTACGATGCGTCGTGCGCCAGCAGCGGCGCGCCCAAGCGCTCGTCCGAAGGCAAGGACGGCATCGGTGCCACCAGCGGCATGGGCATTTGCCACAGCTACACGCCGGACGGGCGCTGCGTGTCCCTGCTCAAAATCCTGCTCACCAACGTGTGCATCTACGATTGCCAATACTGCGTCAACCGGCGCACCTCCAATGTGCCGCGCGCCCGCTTTTCGGTGGACGAAGTGGTGCGCCTCACGGTCGACTTTTACCTGCGCAATTACATCGACGGGCTGTTCCTCAGTTCCGGCATCATCCAGTCGGCCGACTATACAATGGAGCAGCTGGTGGCCATCGCGCGCCAGCTGCGCGAGGTGCACCAGTTCCGCGGCTACATCCACCTCAAGACCATCCCGGACGCCGATCCCGCCCTCATCGCCGCCGCCGGCAAGTACGCCGATCGCCTGAGCGTGAACATCGAGCTGCCGACCGGCCCCAGCATCGCGCGCCTGGCGCCGGAAAAAAACGTGCACACCATCAAACTGGCCATGGGCGCAATCCGCCAGCGGCTCGACGAAAAGGCGCAGGAACCCAAGGCCCCCGCCTTCGCGCCGGGCGGGCAGAGCACGCAAATGATCGTGGGGGCCGATGCCAGCGACGACCAGACCATCCTGGGCACGGCGCAAACGCTGTACGGCAGTTACAAGCTCAAGCGCGTGTATTACTCGGCCTTCAGTCCCATCCCGCAAAGCCCGGGCACGGTGCCGGCGGCGCCGCCGCCCATGCAGCGCGAGCACCGGCTGTACCAGGCCGACTTTCTCATGCGCGGTTATGGCTTCCAGGCGGCCGAGCTGCTGCCGCAAGCGGGCAACCTGGCGCTCGACATCGATCCCAAGCTGGCCTGGGCACTGGCCCACCGCGAGCACTTCCCGCTGGATCTCAATCTGGCGGCCGAAGCGATGATCGCGCGCGTGCCCGGCATCGGCCTGCGCAATGCCAAGCGGCTGGTGGAATTGCGGCGCCTGCGCCGGATCCGTTACGCCGACCTCACCCGATTGCGCTGCAGTATGAAAAAAATCGCCCCCTTCATCGTCACGGCCGACTACCGGCCCGCCTGCGACACCACGGCGTCGCACGTGCTGCGGCGCGCGATGGCCGAACATCCGCCACAGCAGCTGGACCTATGGGCGGAACTGCAGGCCGCGTGAGCGAGCCCAAGCCCGGCGCCGCCGCCGCCGTCGCGGCAGGGCGCCCGCTGCTGGTCCATTCCTTCGAAGAATGGCGCAGCGCGGCGCGTGACTTGCTGGCCCACGGCGTGGCGCCCGAGCAGGTGCAATGGATCGGGCACAAGGACGATGGCGACCTGTTCGCGCGCGCGCCCGCACCGCCCCCGGGGGCCGAACCGGGCGCCGATGCCGCGGTCCAGGCGACAGCGCCGCTGCGCATTTCGCGCCGGCTGATGGACATGCTGCAAGCGGCCGCCTGTTGCCGTGCGCCCAACCGCTGGCCCTTCCTGTACCTGGTGCTGTGGCGCTGGCACCAGGGCGACCATGCCGTGGTCTCGGCCGCCGACCCGGACGGCGCGCGCCTGCATGCCATGGTCAAGGCGGTCAAGCGCGAGGAGCACGACATGCACGCCTACATCCGTTTCCGCGAGCGGCGCGAAGAGGCCGGGGCGCCCCGTTTCGTGGCCTGGTTCGAGCCGGCGCACGACGTGCTGCCCCAGGTGGCCCGGCACTTCGCCAGCCGCATGGGGCGCGTGACCTGGATGATCGCCACGCCGGACGCCAGCGTCATGTGGGACGGCGCCACCCTGCACAGCACGGGCCCGCTCATGCGCGGTCCGGAAGACATCGACGACGCCGGCGAAGCGCTGTGGCTCACTTATTACCGCAGCATTTTCAATCCGGCCCGCCTCAATGCCGAGCTGATGCACGGACATATCCCGTCCCGCTTCTGGAAAAACCTGCCGGAGGGCAGTGTCGTGCCCGACATGGTGAGCCAGGCGGCGGCCGGCGCGCGCAAGGTGGGACAGACCCGCAGCGTGGGCGAGCGCGGGGGCGCCGTGATCCCGATCGCCGCCGCCAGGGCCCAGCCGCAGCGCCAGACACCGAGCACGCTCGACGCCTGTCGCCGCTGCGCGCTGTGGGAGCACGCGACCCAGGCCGTGCCCGGGGTGGGGCCGGCCAGTGCCCGCATGATGCTGGTGGGCGAGCAGCCGGGCGACCAGGAAGACCTGGCCGGCGCGCCCTTTGTCGGTCCGGCCGGGCAACTGCTCGAGCGCGCCCTGGCCGAAGCGGGCATCGAGCGCCGCACCGTGTACCTGACCAACGCCGTCAAGCACTTCAAGTGGGAGCCGCGCGGCAAGCGCCGCATGCACAAGACCCCGGCCCAGCGCGAAGTGGAGGCCTGCAGTTATTGGCTCGAGAGCGAGCTGGCGCAGGTGGCGCCCCAAGTGATCGTCGCGCTCGGCAGCACGGCGCTCAAGGCCGTGACCGGCAACCCCCATGCCGCCCTCAAGGAGGTGCTGGGCCAGCCGTTCGCCCACCAGGGCCGCACCATCGTGGCCATCTACCATCCTGCGTTCGTGTTGCGGGTGCCGGGCGAGGGCGCCAAAGCGCAGGCGCTGGCCGCCATGGTCGCCGGCTTGCGCCAGGCCCGCGATCTGGCCCTGTAAAAGTTTCCTGAAAAACTATATGATCGGGGGCGTTTCGTGCTTCGTTCCCCGAACCTCGTGCTTCGTCGCTTGCGGCGGGGCAGGAACGGTCCGCGCGCTTAGACTGCACACATCGATCAAACAGACAGGGAGCATCTCATGTGGAGCAGACTGGTCAATTGGTACCGGGAGTGGGAGCAGGAACAGTTGCGGGTCCTGCAAGACCCGGCAGCGGTGCAGTCGGTGGCGCCGGGCTGGCGTCGGGATGTGGCTTGCCAACTGTCCGGATTGTCGCAGATCGAACGTCTGCAGCTGCGCGAGTTTGCGCTCAAATACCGCGGCTGGCGCATTTACGCAGCCATCGCCAAACTGGTGCTGCTGTTTAGCTTGTGCGGTGCGGGCTTGTACGTCTTGGCGCCGCAAAAAGGCTTGCTGTTCAGCATACTGATCGTCAATGTGCTGTGCCTGATCATCGTGTTCGTGTTCTTGGTGGCGTATTTCAACTACCGCAAGATGGTCGGAAAGACCTTGCAGTTGAGCATAGCCCTGATGCTGTGCGCCGGGCTTGGTTCGCTGGTCGGCTCCACCCATGGCGCCATGAACAAGGGCTTGACGCTGCAGGAAGCACTGGCCACCCGCTGGGTGCATGCCGCCATGACGGGGCTGGGCGCCGGTTTGTTCATTGCCATTCCCATGGCGGTGGTAGGTGGTTTGCGCAACCAGCAGTATGAGAATATCCATGCCCAGCTTGAATTTGACGCCGAGCGCGAGAAGGCTGCGCGCGAACTGAGCGAAGCGCGGCTGCGCATGCTGCACGCCCAGATCGAGCCGCATTTCCTGTTTAACACCTTGGGTGCGGTCCAGCAGCTGGCCGAGAAAGAGTCGCCGCGGGCGGCCGCGCTCACTGCCAACCTGATCGCCTTCCTGCGCGGCAGTCTGGGAGAAATGCGCAGCGAACGGGTCACGCTGGCCACCGACTTCGGCATGATCGAGGCTTACCTCAAGGTGATGGCGGTGCGCCAGGGCGAACGGCTGCGTTTCTCGCTCGATCTGCCGGCGGCGCTGGCGCCGGCCGAGGTGCCCAGCATGATGCTGCTCACGCTGGTGGAAAACGCGATCAAGCATGGCATCGAGCCATCGCTGCGCGGCGGCGAGATCCGCATCGCCGCCACGCGCGAGGCGGCCACGCTGGTCTTGTCGGTGCGCGACACGGGGGCCGGCCTGGCCGAGCAGCCCGGTGCCGGAGAGGGTCTGGCCAATGTCCGCCACCGCCTGCAATTGCTGTACGGCCCCGCGGCCGCCCTGGACGTGAGCGGCGCCGACGACGGCGGTGTGCTCGCGCGCATCACCCTCCCCATTACCGAAGGAAAGACCATCGCATGAAAACCCGGATCATGATCGCCGAAGACGAACCGCTGATGCGCGAGCGCCTGCTCGACGCGCTCGACGAAGCCTGGCCCGATGCCGAGGTGGTGCTGGCCGCCGAGAACGGCATCGATGCCTGGGATGGTTTCCTCGAGCACCAGCCGCAAGTGGTGTTCCTCGACATCCGCATGCCGGGCCTGTCCGGCCTGGATGTGGCGGCGCGCATCGGCAAGGCCGCGCATGTGGTATTCGTGACCGCCTACGACCAGTACGCGATCGAGGCGTTCGATGCGGGCGCCGTCGACTACTTGCTCAAGCCGGTGCAGGGCGAGCGCCTCGCGCGCACGGTCGAGCGCATCCGCGCCAAACTGGCCGCGCCGCCGCCGGACCTGGGCCAGCTGCTGCAGCGCCTGGCCGCCGCCTTGCCGGACAAGGCGCCCGACGCGCTCAAGTACATCCGCGCCACGGTCGGCAAGCAGATCCGCCTGATCGATGTGCAGGACGTGCTGTTCTTCCAGTCCGACACCAAGTACACGCGCGTGGTGCTGGCCGACACAGAAGCCCTGGTCAAGATCCCGCTCAAGGACTTGCTGGCCGGCCTGGATAGCGAACGCTTCTGGCAGATCCACCGCGGCACCGTGGTCAATGTGCGCGCCATCGTCGGCGCCGACCGGGTCGACGCCGAACGGCTTGAAGTGGTGGTGCGCGGCAGCGCCGAAAAGCTGCCCGTGAGCCGCACCTTCGCCCACCTGTTCCGCGAATAGACGGACGAAAAAAAACCAGCCGAGGCTGGTTTTTTTGCGGCCGCAGCCGGTTTAGAAGCGCACGTTCAGGGCGGCATTGAAGATCCGGCCCAGCTGGCTGAACTGCGAGCCGTCGTAGGTCGTGATCGCGTAGCGCTGGTTGAACGTGATCGCGTCGGACTGCACCTGGCGCGGCGTACGGCCGGTGGCGTCAACCACGTTGGACGCCAGATCAGCCTTGCCTTGCGCGTTCAGACCGCGCAGTTCCCACTTCGGCGTGACATCGAACAGATTGTTGATGTTGAACGTCAGCGTCATCTTGTCGCTCATCTGGTAGTTGACCGAGAAGTCGGTCACGGTCTTGGTCTTGAACACCGTTTCCATGTTCGGGCTCAGATCGGCCTGACGGAAGGTGGTCGGACCGAACACCGTGTTGTTGAGCGAGAAGTTGAACTTGCTGTAGTCCAGATCGAAGCCGATGATGTTCTTGTGCTTCGGACGCGAAGTGAAGATCAGCGCTTCCTGGGTCGGATCGAGCACCGACTGGTTGACCGCTTTCACGAACGGTACTTCGTGCACGGCGCCGTCACGTTCGTTCTTGAGCGTGTAGTTGCCCGACCAGTTGAAGGCAGCCTTGCCACCGGCAAAGGCCATGTTCTTGTGGCTGAACACATAGTCGATACCCGAGGTCTTGCTGTCGAGCGCATTCGTGAAGAAGCTCAGCGACACGATCTGGGCCGCGGCCAGTTTCTGATCGACCGGATTGGCCGGGTCGCCCGTACCGCGAATCTCCTTGCCCAGGATGATGCGGTTCTTCATGGCGATGTTGTAGTAATCGATCGTCATGCTGGTGTTGTTGCTTGGCTTCCAGCCCAGGCCCAGCGTGAGGTTGCGCGATTTCTCGGCTTCCAGCGCAGGCACGCCCAGACCGGTGGCCTGTGGCGAGACGTTGTTGAACAGGCCCGAACGCTGGATCTTGCCATCGACGAAGGAGTACTGCGCCTTCTGGGTGTAGATCTGGTGCAGCGATGGCGCGCGGAAGCCGGTCGAGAGCGAGCCGCGCACGGTCAGGGTGTCGCTGACCTTGTAGCGGTTGCTCAATTTCCAGACGAAGGCATTGCCGAAGTCGCTGTAATTCTCGTAGCGGCCAATGGCGTCGACCAGCATGCGGTCGCTCACGTCGAACAGGGCGCCCAGATAGCCGCCATAGTTGTGACGGGTCGATTTGAACGAGTTGAGCGGGTCATTGCCGGCATAGGAATCGGCGCCGCCGTTGATGTACGACGCTTCGTCGCCGGCGATGGTTTCATACTCTTCCCAGCGCAATTCGGTACCGAAGTAAAGGTTGACCTTCGGTGCGATCTGCTTGGACATGTCCGCATTGAACACGGTGTGGTTGAATTCCACGCCGCCCGGATGGAACACGGTCGGCGATTGCGCGCCCAGCGAATGGTTGACGGTGTTCGAGACCAGGTAATCCTGCTTGTTGCCGCCGAAGGTGAGGCTCATGTCGGTGGCCCAGCCGCCGATGTCGGTCTTGACGCCGGCGGTCGCGTTGTAGTCGTTGAGCGTGCCGTCGAAGTGCGGACCATAGCCCTGGTAGGCCTGGCCGCTCGGGGTCAGCAGACCGTAGTCGGTCGGCTGCCAGTACGGCGTGCGGTAGTTGGCGAAGCTGAAGACATCTTTCTTGATGTAGGCGGCGTTGGCATAGACGCGGGTCACGTCGTCGATGTCGTAGGCCGCGTTGACCAGGAACTTCGATGCCTTGGTTTTCGGCGAGCCGTTGATGTTGCCGGCGTCCGGATGGGTGGCCAGGAAGGCATTGACATCGGCAATGTCGGCGCCGAAGGTGGCAGCTTCGCCGGCTGCGCTCACTTTGCCCGGACGGTTGGCCAGGCCCACCTTGGATGCTTCGATCGTGTAGTTGACGAAACCGCGGCCGCCGAGGCTGAAGCCTTTGTTCAGGCTGAGCGAAGCGGACTTGCCGTCGCGTTCGCCCGTTTCACCGACGCGTGCCGTGAACGAGCCATCGCTGGCGCTGTCTTTGAGGATGATGTTGACCACGCCGGCGATCGCGTCCGAGCCGTACTGGGCCGATGCGCCGTCGCGCAGGACTTCGATGCGCTTGATGGCATCGGCAGGGATGGCCGAAATGTCGGCGCCGCTCTCGCCGCGGCCAGGGGAAGTCTGGGTGTAGACCAGCGCGCTGGAGTTCTTGCGCTTGCCGTTGATCAGGACCAGCACGCGGCTCGGGCCCATGTTACGGATCTCGTAAGGATCGAGCAGGGAGGTCGCATCGTTGACCGGGGTTTGCACGGTGTTGAACGATGGAACGCGGAAGCCCAGGGCCTTGTCCAGCGAGTTCTGGCTGGTTTTGGTCAGTTCGCGGCTCGACAGAATGTCGATCGGGACCGGGGTGTCGACCATGGTGCGCTGGGAACCGCGGCTACCGGTCGAGACGATCACGACTTTCTGGACTTCATCGAGGTTCAGGTCGCCCACGGCCGGAGCCGACTGGGTCGATTGCGGCGCTTCGTCGGCCGCGGTTGCTGCCGCGCTGCTGCAGAGAAGGAGTACTGCGATGTGAATTGCTGTTGCTTTTGTCATGAAGTTCTTCCTTAGGCAATGCGTTTCAAAAAAATAGAACTCTTGGGATTTTTTTCGCCCTGGGGGCTTTCTTATGATGTGTAAATTCCCTTGTGCTTGTCTCCACCGAACGGCCGTTCTGCTGCTCTCCAGCCTGCATCCGTGGTTCAACCTTGCCGCTAACAATGTATAGACAGATAGAAAAGATGTCTATTTATTCCTTGGCGAGTGAGCAAGGAGTGCATAAATACAACGTGGGAATAGATGAAAAGCTGCCCAAAATGCCAGGGGTATGTACAGCCATGCAAACTGAATTTGGTGTTTCCCGGGCGTGTGCGCGATCGGCGTGTTGGCGACCCCGAAGCGGCCGCGATCAAGCGTGAACTGATGCCGCAAAGTAGGCAAACTAGCGATACGCTGTTTTGATAACTTCAGGCATTTATGTATCAATTGCCGTCATATGTATATGTATTTCGTTCAAAATCTTGTAACTCAGCTGCAAAATTTCCTGTCGCCTCAGGCATTCACTGACTATATTTAAGGCGTGAGTTCGTTTCTCGCACTCACAGCTGTTTTTCTAACCTGCACTGAAGGAGTCAATATGAAACGCTTATTGCTTTGTGCATTGATCGGATCGATGTCGCTGGTTGCGACAGCACAATCCGAACAGGACCAATCGGTCACCATCCGTGGTTATCAGATCGAACTACCGACCAGGGCTTATCAAGTGTCCGGCAGCGACCTGGGCGCCTATCAGGGCTCTTACGACCTTTCAACCGGGCAAGCCATGAGCCTGCGCCAGGTAGGCGGCCGCCTGATTGCAACGATTGGAAACCGGGATCCCAAGCTGTTGGTTGCGGCCGCGCACAACGTGTTCGTGTCGACCGACCGGCAGATGCGCCTGACCCTCAATCGTCAGAGTGACGGCGAATTCGGTGGTCAACTCTGGTTGGTCGGAGAAGCGCGCACGGCCAGCACCGGCCATGGCGGCGCCCAGTATGCGCAGTTAGTCAGTTTCAGGTAGTACCAGGGCGATCTGGCCCCTTCACAAGAGGGCACGATCCGCTCCATCCCATGCCGTCCCGTCCGCGGTTCGGACTTAAGCAGTCCCGACCCCGGACGACGCGGCCACTCCCCGATTTGGCAAGCAGGCCCGTTCCCGCGTAAAATGCGGAGCACGCGGGTGTAGCTCAATGGTAGAGCAGAAGCTTCCCAAGCTTACGACGAGGGTTCGATTCCCTTCACCCGCTCCAATCCCGACCCGCTCCGCCGGCCGGCGTAGAATTGCCGTAGCCCGAACAATTCGCCGCGCCATGCTGTCCAGACTGCTTTCATCGCTTGCCTTCGCTCTGCTGCCTGTTACCGCGGCCGGCGCCGCCATGCCCGAACTGGTCATGCTCGCGCCCGCCAACCATGCGATGCCGGTCGCTCAATTCCGCAATGGCGCGCTCAGCGGCGGCATTCTGTGGGACCTGGGGCAACTGATCGCGGGCCGTCTGGGCCGCAGCGTGCGCTTTGTGACCATTCCCAGCCGCCGCGTCGGTCTGGCACTGGCCCATGGCGACGCCGACGGCGTCTGCCTCGTGCAGCCGTCGTGGATCGACGGGTCCTTTCAGTGGAGTGCCGATTTCATCCCCACGGGCGGTGTGGTGCTCGCGCGCGCCGACGCCCCGCCCGTCGCGCGCCTGACTGACTTGCGCGGCAAGAAGGTCGGTACCGTGGCCGGCTACCGCTATCGCTATCTGGAACCGGTGCTGGGCAATCAATTTCTGCGCGACGACGCGCCTTCGGTCGAGCACACCCTGCGCAAGCTGTCTGCGGGGCGCACCCAATACGCACTGATGGAATTGTCCACCGCCGCCTGGCATGTCAAGAACGATCCTGGCCTGCGCCTGGATTTGACGTACGAGAGTTCGCACGCGCGCTGCGCCTTTTCGCGCGCATCGAAGGTGCCGTTTGCCGACATCAAGCGCGTGACCGACGCCATGCTCAGCGACGGCAGCATCGACAAGATCATGGCGCGCTATCGCTGAACGGACAAGTTGGTGCCGGTGCTTGAGCTGACCGGACAAAGCTGTCGGTGCACCGTGTGCTGACCGACTGCGCCATCCTAGCGTGCCGGCATGACAGGCGCATGACAGCGGCTACCCGTCCAGGAAGCGATAGCCCACGCCATACACGGAGAAGATGTATTCGGTGTCGCCTGTGTAAGGTTTCATCTTCTTGCGAATATTCTTGATGTGGCAGTCGACGGAACGGTCGTTCACGGCGCGCTCCGCCAAATTTTTTGCATTGAGCAGGGCCTCGCGTTCGAAAATTCTCCCCGGCTGGGACAGCAAGGTCTTGAACAGGCGGTACTCGACCTGCGACAGTGGCAAGGCATGGCCTTGCCACGAAATCCGTTGCGCAGCTTCGTCCACCACAAAGCCATGCGTGTGCGCCGTCACGGCCAACGTTCCCCCAGCCCGGCGCAGCTGCGCCCGCACGCGCGCCACGATCTCGCGCGGACTGACCGGCTTGCACAGATAGTCGTCGGCGCCGATGTCCAGACCCCGTATGCGGTCGGCTTCCTCGACGCGGGCGGTCAGCATGATGATCGGTACCGCCGAGTAGCCACGCACCGCCCGGCAGACTTCCATCCCGTCCAGTCCCGGCAACATCACATCGAGGATCACCACGTCCGGCGCAGCCTGCCTGATGTAGTGCACGGCGCTGGGACCGTCGAGCAGGTGCGCGGTTCGAAACCCGGCGTGCTGCAGATACTCGGCGATCACCTGCGCCGGCTTGACCTCGTCGTCAACAATGACGATCTCGTGTGCGCCGGCGTTCATGCTGGTCCGACCACGCGCGGCAAGTCGATCGAAATGGCAAGCCCGCCCATCGGCGAGGGGGCCGCAGTGATGCTCCCGCCATGGGCTTGCACGATAGCCTGGCAAATCGACAGCCCCAGCCCGCTTCCTCCGGCGCGGCGCGTGCGGGCCGTCTCGGCCCGGTACAAGGGTTCGAACAAGTGTTTGGCATCGTCAGGGGCGATGCCGGGCAGGGTGTCCTGCAGGCGGATCACCACGCGCTGCGCTCGGGCCGCGACCACCAGCGTGAGCGCGCCGGGCGCATCGGTGTAGCTGATGCTGTTTTGCACGAGATTGTCCATCAGCTGCTCGACGCGGCCCCGGTCCCATTCCACCAGGAGCGCGCCAGCTGGCACATCGAGGGAAAAGCGCAGCCCTTTCGCCTGCGCGCGCCGCGCATACTCGTCGCTCTTTTTGACGATCAGCGCGGCCAGGTCCCAGCGTGTGAAGGTGCACGGCAGCGGCCGCAGATAGGTCAGCGCCACTTCGTGCAAGTCCGACACCAGCCGGGACAGCCGCATGACCTCTTCATGAATGGAGACAATGGCGCGCTGGTTCAAGCTGCGCACGCCGTCGAGCAAGGCTTCCGTTTCACACTGCAGCGAGAACAGGGGCATGCGCAATTCATGGCTGATGTCGGCGATCCAGCGTTTGCGCGCTCCTTCAAGGCGCGACAGCGACGCGGCCATCAGGTTCACGTTGTGCGCCAGCTCGGCCAGTTCCGCCGACTGTCCGGGCGCCAGGCGCGCGCTGAATTCACCGTTGGCGATGCGACCGGTCGCCGCCTTCACCTCCGCCATGAAGGCCGAACGTTGCCGCGCTTCGTGCAGCTGGCCGGTGCGTTGTTCGAGTTGCCTGGCCAATTCCGTGTTGTTGGCCTCGAGCGCCGCGTGGTATTTCTGTTCGATCGCCGATTTCTTGTGTCGCAAGAGGCGGACCATGTCCTGCTGCGCCACGCCGAGCAGCACGATTTCCGCGATGAACGCGAGCTGGCAGTAGAAGAAATAATTTTCGTAACTGAGGTCCGCGTACCGCGCGCCGGCAATGCCGATCACCAGCGCCGCGTTGTAGACCAGCTGCGCCAGCAGATACCAGCGCGACAAAAACAGGCGGCCCCGCAGCGCGATGATTGCCACCACGGGCGCAATGGCGTGCGTGAGCAGCAAGGCGATCGTCACCTGGGTGACCGCGAGCTGGTAACCGAGCAAACGCAAGCCGATGCCGATACTGGCGAGCGCCATCACGGCAAGAAAATACCGGTCAAACCGCGGCATCAGGCGCTTAGTGTGCAGGAACTCGCGCGCGAACATGCAGTGCGCGATGATGGCGAGCAAAAAGAACACGATCAGCATGTAGTTGGCAATGTCCGGCCGGTCGACAAAAACGTATTGGGCCAATTGGCCATTGATCCCCATCCACGAGCCCATCACCGCGAGGACATAGGCGACGTAGACCAGGCCGCCGCGCGTGCGGTGCAGCAGCCAGCCGACCAGCGCGTACACCACCAGCGCCAAGGGGATGCCGTACAGGATGCCGGTCAGCAGTTGGTCGTTTGCCGTTTTTCGCAGGAATGCAGCCTCGTCCGACAAGCCGAACGCCAAATACATGGGCGACGTTTGCCGATTGCGCACGCGGATATAGATTTGCGCGACCTCTCCCGGCGCGCAGGTGTGGCGCACGCTGGCAATGCGGTACGGAATTTGCCGGTCCCCGATCCGCGATTGGTCGCCCCCGACGGCGTGCGCCACCAGCGCGCCGTTGGTGAAAATCCAGTAATCGACATCGTCCGTGATCGGCATGGGGTGCCGCAGCACCCAGCTCATGCTGGCAGCGGTGTTGTTCCGCACCGATGTCTTGAGCCAATAGTCGGCACGTTGAAAGTGCTGGTTGATATCGGGCTGGCGCAGCACGGCAAACTGCTGCTCCGGCAGTTTTCTCACCTCATCGACCGACAGGGTTTGCGCGCCGTCGCGCAAAAAGCGCAGCCCCAGCGCCTCGCCGGCGACCTCGCCCCCTGCTTGCAGGCTGGCGAGCGCGACGCTGCCTGCGGCCTCGGCCTGCAAGCACATCAGTAAGAAGGTGGCGAAGAGGGCGAGACGCCGGAAGACGCGATGGCAGAGCAGCATAAGAGTGGAAAGCAGGGCGGGAGTGCGCGTCGATTGTACGCAGCGGCGGGCGGGAACCGAAGCCCGCCGGGCAAATACTGTTGTAAAAGTGCATTCGTGGAAACGTTACCCAAAAAAACACATTTCATACACATTCTCCTTCCATACTTTTTATTTCACACCCGCAGGAGACACCATGCAACGCCTTACCCTTTCTTTTGTCTGCACCGTATCGCTGCTTGCCATTGCCGCCGCACTACCGGCGCGGGCAGCACCGCCCGTCCGCGCACTGTCCATTGACGAGCTGCGTTCCATGGAAGGCAGCGACCGCTTTGCCACCGGCCGCCTGATCGTCAAGTTCCGCAGCGATGCGACCGAGGCCGACAAGGCGCAAGTCATGCGCGCCATCGCCCCCGACAGCCACAGGAGCCTGGCCGCCGGCGCCGGCCACGGCCGGATGAGCGCGATGGCGCGTGGAGCGGGGCGCGGCATCGACCGCTACCACGTGGTGCAGTTGAATCGCCTGTGGAGCGTCCCGACGGCGATCGCCCAGCTGCGCCGCAATCCCATGGTCGAGGATGTGCAGCCCGACTGGAACTTGCAGCTGCAAGACAGCTCGCCGTCCGACGATGCGGCTTTCAGCAGCTTGTGGGGCGTGCAAGGCGCCAGCACCACGCCCGCCAATCCATTCGGTACCGGCGCGGCCGTTCTGTGGCAGCAGGGTTACGCCTGCAAGAGCACGCAGCCGGTCTATGTGGCGGTGCTCGACACGGGCGTGCGCACCACGCATGAAGATTTGAAAGCGAACATCTACACCAACCCCGTCGACAGCACGGCCGACGGCATCGACAACGACGGCAACGGCTTCATCGACGATGTCCATGGCTGGAATTTCTACGCACACAGCAGTAACGTCGAAGATGACCATTCCCACGGCACCCACGTGTCCGGCACCATCGCGGCGCGCCACAACAACGGTCTGGGCGTCGCGGGCATCTGCGGCGATGGCGGGGCCAAGATTTTGCCGGTCAAGGTCTGCAGCGGCGGCGGCAGCTGTCCGTCGAGCGCGGTGCTCGAAGCGCTCAGTTATGTGGTGGATTTGAAAACCAGGCGCGGCATCAATGTGGTGGCGGTGAATCTGTCCCTGGGCAGCATGTCCGATTCGGTCAACAACAACGGCATCGAATTCTTCCAGGCCGCGCGCGACGCCAATATCATGGTGGCCGCGGCGGCAGGCAATAGCGCGGCCAACACCGATGTCAGGTTCATGTGGCCTGCCAATCTGGATGTGGAAAACATCATTGCCGTGGGCAATTTGAAGCAGGATGGGACCTTGTCGTCGACGTCCAACTACGGCGTGAACTCGGTCGATATCGCAGCGCCCGGCACCGGCATCTATTCCAGTGTGATTACTTCCGACAGTGCTTACAACTGGAAAAACGGCACCTCGATGGCGTCGCCCCACGTGGCAGGGGCGATTGCGCTCTACCGGACCCTGCATCCGGCGGCGACCGTGCAGGAAACGCGCAACGCCTTGCTCTCCAGCGCCGCCGTAGAGCCCCAGCTCAATGGCAAGGTCGCCGGCGCGCGCAGGCTCGACGTGTCTGGCTGGGCCTGGGGAAAGAACGCCAGCTTCCAGACGCAGTGCGGCACCAACCTCACCCGCCGCACCGGATTCTGGCTCAGCGCCACCGCCTACACCGACGCATCGATGGGCACGCCGCAGCGGCAAATGGGCATTGCATTGACCGCGTTTAACGCCCAAGGCACTTTGTTGGGCACCTACAATGGCAAGACCGACGCCTATGGCCGCATGATGTGGATGTTCAGCAATACCCAAGCACCCTGGGGTACGGTGTACTCGGTCAACGTCCGGACCGATGACGGCGGCAACCGCACCTATGCCAGCACCGAACTGCACTGCGCTTCGGGCACGTAAAGCAGGGCGGAATGATCCGCCTCGATCAGGTCATCATCTTGTCATGCTGGGCGGGCATACTGTGCTGCGTTGGGTTGTTCCTGGCATTCTCTGATCTGATCTTTTCCCGCGTCCCGGTAAGGCGCGGGATTTTTTTTGGCCGCGGCAGTGCGATATAATGTCGTCCCGCCTATTTTTCTTTCGATCCCGCCATGTCTGCCGATACCCCGAACCGTCCCATGCTGTACGACCCGACCGAACACCGGATTCGCAGCTTCGTCACGCGTGCCGGCCGGCTGTCGATCGCGCAGGCGCGCGCGCTGGAAGAACTGGGGCCGAAATTCCTGATCGAGTACGCCAAGGCGCCGCTCGACTTCGCGCAAGCGTTCGGCCGCACCGCGCCGGTGATCCTGGAGATCGGTTTCGGTATGGGCGACACCACCTCGCACATCGCCAAGGGCATGCCGGAGAAGGATTTCATCGGCGTGGAAGTGCACACGCCCGGCGTGGGCAGCCTGCTCAAGCAGATCGGCGAACAGGGCCTGACCAATCTGCGCCTGATCCAGCACGATGCGGTGGAAGTTTTGAACCAGATGATTCCGGACGCCTCGCTGGCCGGCGTGCACGTGTTCTTCCCGGACCCGTGGCACAAGGCGCGCCACAACAAGCGGCGCCTGCTACAGCCGCCGTTCGTCAAGCTGCTGGCGCAAAAGCTGGCGCCGGGCGGCTATCTGCATTGCGCGACCGACTGGGAAGATTACGCGGTTCAGATGCTCGAGGTGCTGGGCGCCGAAGCGGCGCTGCAGAACACGGCCGACGGCTACGCGCCGCAGCCGGCCTATCGGCCGCTGACCAAATTCGAGAACCGTGGCCTGAAGCTGGGCCACGGAGTGTGGGACCTGGTGTTCACCAAAAAGTAATTGCTGGCGCTGGCCGAACGAGTAGAGTCACAAGCACGTCGCCCTCGCGCAGGCGTGGGCCCATAGCGCGTTTCCGAATTCAGTAGCGTGCTATGGGCCGCGAGGCGTCGCACCGCCGCCTGCGCGAGGGCGACGTATGGTTTTTCAGCGTTGCGGTTACCGCTGCGATCGCGGTACCCCAACGCTACGGTAGATCAAGCGCTCTTGCGGCTCGCGATCCATTCCTTCACGCGCTCTTCGAGCACATTGAGCGGCAGCGCGCCGTTGCCCAGCACGGTGTCGTGGAAGCCGCGGATGTCGAACTTGTCGCCCAGCTGCGCTTTTGCGTACTCACGCAGTTCCGTGATCTTCAGCTGGCCGATCTTGTACCCCAGCGCCTGCCCCGGCCACACGATGTAGCGGTCGGTTTCGCTCTGCACTTCGACTTCCTCGGTGTTCGAGTGCGCATGGAAGTAGTCGACCACCTGCTGACGCGTCCAGTGCTTGCTGTGCAGGCCGGTGTCGACCACGAGCCGGATTGCGCGCAGCATCTCTGACTGCAGATGGCCGTAGTAGCTGTAAGGGTCCTTGAAGAAGCCCAGCTCCGTGCCCAGTTCCTCCGAATACAGCGCCCAGCCTTCGACGAAGGCGGTGTAGAACGCGTACTTGCGGAATTGCGGCAGTTCGCCCAGCTCCTGGCCGATCGCGATCTGCATATGGTGGCCCGGCACGCCTTCGTGGAAGGCCGTCGTTTCGATCTCGATCGTGGAACGCTTGGCGAAGTCGCCCGTGTTGACCATGACGCGGCCAGGACGCTTGCCGTCAGGCGTGCCCAGATTGTAGGCGGCGCCCGAGGCTTCCTTCTCTTGATAGCGCTCGACCTGCTCGATCTTCATCTTCCCTTGCGGCAGACGGCCGAACAGCTGCGGAATCTTCTCGTACATCTGGTCCGTGTAGCGCTGGTACAGGTCGACCATGTTCTGGCGCGAGGTCGGATGCAGGGCCGGGTTCTTGTTCAGACTCGCGTTGAAGCTCTTGAGGTCCTTGAAGCCCAGCTTTTGCGCCGTCTCCAGCATTTTGCCTTCGATGCGCGCCACTTCGTTCAGGCCGATCTGGTGGATCTGGTCGGCCGTCAGGTCGGTCGTGGTCGAGCTCTTGATGCGGAACTTGTACATCGCGTCGCCGTTCGGCAGCGACCACAGGCCCGGATCCTTGCGGCCCTGCGGCACGTAGTCGGCGGCCACGAAGGCGGCGAATTTTTTATAGGCCGGCACCACGTCGTGCTCGATCGCCTTGTAGACGGCGGCGCGCAGGCGCTGCTTGTCGGCGCCCGAGAACCCGGCCGGGAATTTTTTCACCGGCTGCGCGAACGGCGAGGCGGCCGTTTTCATGCCCGCGATCTCGCGGCTCTGGCGCACGATCTTGGGCAGCACGAATTGCGGCGGCATCAGGCCGTCACGCATGCCGTTCTTCATCTGCACGACGGTCTCGTCGAACACGCGCGGCACCTGGTGCAGACGCGCGATGTAATCCTCGTAGTCCTTGACGGTCTCGAAGCTGAGCGCCGTGACCAGTTGCGGCAGGTCGATCTGCACGCCAGAGTTCTGCAGCACCGGCATCTCGTACATCTTCAGGCGCGCGCCTTCGATGTCTTCTTCGAGGCCGCCGATCTTCAGTTCGCGGTTCAGTTTTTCGGCTTGCGTGAAGCCGCTCGGATCGATGGCCTTGAAGCGTTGCAGGAAGTCGAGGTTGGCCTTCATGTCCTCGTCGATGGCCGCTTGCGAGAAATCGGCCAGCTTGTCGTTGTAGCGCTTGTCGCCGATCTGCGAGGCGAATTCCGGGGCGGTGCGCATGTTGCGCTCCCAGGTTTCCTTGATCAGGTTGTCGAGTGCGGCGCGGCGCGCGGCCAGGTCGTCAGCGGCGTGGGCGCCGCCCGCCAGCGCGAGCGACAGGAGCAGGGCCAGGGCCCGCAGTTGGGTGTTCAGTTTCATGGTGTCCTTGATGGTCGGTGTCTTCCCGCTCTGGGAAGTGCATTGTATAGGCAATAAACATGCCTGTTCAATCACGGCTTGCCCAGGCCGACACTGCGCTCACGCGCGCGTCCGCGCTGTCCGCGGTCGTCCGGACGGACGGTTGGCGCCGCAGAAATTATGCAAAAAGGGTATCCGTGTGGATATATGTATTAGAAAAATACTAAAATATTTTCTTTGTAAATATTGTTGGTTATATACTTATTTCCGAAGGATCATTCCTTCGAGACACCCACTAACGGAACCACCTAGAGGAAAAAAACAATGAAAAAAATGGGATTGATCGCGTCCACGATGCTGCTGGCCACAGGCAGCGCATTTGCCTTACCGATTGGCGGCAGCTTTTCCGTCAGCGCCAGTTTTGCCCCCAACGTCGTCGCCGTCGGCAACAGCACGACGTTTAGCTGGAACAGCCCGGTTGGCGCATACTGCGAGGTCGAAGGTTTGCCGGGTGGTTCTCGTACCGGCCGCAGCGGTTCGTACACCTTCGCTGCGACCGAGAGCACGACCGTGTACGTCAGTTGCGAGCGCGGTGAAGCGTTTGCCGGAAAATCGGCCACGCTGACCGTGACCGGTCCCGTGGCGCCGGTCTTGACGGCCGGCTTCAGTCCGAGCACCGTGTACGCGAACCCGAACGGCAATGTCTATGGCTCGACCTACAGCTGGTACGCGACCGGCGCCACCAGCTGCTACTCGCCGGTATTGGGCAATGTGGCGACCGCGGGCTCCAGCTTTGTGTGGGGCGCGCCGTCGCCGAGCCAGCTGGCGTTGACGATGACCTGCAGTAACGCCAGCCTCAGCGCCAGCAATACGTCGGTTCTCACCACCATCGCCGAGCCGACCGGCGGCCCGGCGCCGACCGTCAATGTGACCGCGTCGCCGGCTTTCCTGAGCCGTCCTGGCATGTTCACCAACATCTCCTACACCGCCACCAATTACACCAGCTGCACGGGCGCGGGCCGCTACCGCGTATTCGACAGCACCGAGTTCGAAGTCAGCTGCACCGGACCCGGCGGCACCACCACCAATTACGCCTGGGTCGAAGTGGCCGGCTCCGGCGGGATTCCCAATTTCGCCTCCGCAGCGAGCGCGCAGCTGGACGGACAGCCCGCCGCGGCCAAGCGTGGCGGCCTGGCCGACCTGAAAGCGCTAGGTATTGATTTGAGCAAGAAGCGGTATGCGCACGTCGAGAGCGACTTCAACAAGGATGGCGTGCGTGACCTGATGGTGCACGACAAACTTACCTCGCGCCTGCATATCGTGATCGCCAAGGATGGCAAGTTCCCCGCCATTAGCCGCACCATCGACAACGTGCGTTCCATCACCCAGGTCAAGGGTGTGACGGTGCCTGCGTCGAACGCGAACGCGGAAATCCGCGTGACCCTGGAAACGCAGCAGTAATAGAAAAAGGGGCCGCCGCAGTGCGGACGGCCCCGTTCAGATCATGTCCATGATCATGGCGACGATCTCGTCGCCATACGACACCAGCTTCTTCTCGCCCACGCCTGTCACCGTGCGCAGTTCGGCCAGCGAGGTCGGCTTGGCCTTGGCGATTTCGCGCAACGTGGCGTCCACAAAGATCACGTAAGCCGGCACATTGTGCGCACGCGCCGTTTCGACCCGCCACCAGCGCAGCTTCTCGAAAATCTCCTGTTCCGACTTGGACAGGTCCATCTCCACGTGGCCCTTGGCGGGCGAGGCGGCGCGCTTTTGCTTGACCGGCTTCTGGTATTGGCGCAGCTGCACTTTCTGGCCGCCCTTGAGCACGGGGCGTGCGGCGTCGGTCAGCTTGAGCGAACTGTAGACTTCATGGTCGACCGTGACCAGGCCCAGCGCGATGGTCTGGCGCAGGATCGCGCGCCATTCGGCTTCGGCACGCTCGGCGCCGATCCCGAACACCGACAGCGAATCGTGGTGCCACTGCTTGATGCGGTCCGACTCGACTCCGCGCAGCACGTCGATCACATGACCGGCGGCGAAGCGCTGGTCGACCCGGTAAATCGCCGACAGCAGCTTTTGCACCGGCACCGTGCCGTCGAAGGACACGGGGGGAATCAGGCAGGTGTCGCAATTGCCGCACGGGGTGGCCTGCTCGCCGAAATACTCGAGCAGGCGGGTGCGCCGGCACGACAGCGTTTCGCACAGGCCCAGCATGGCGTCGAGCTTCATCGACAGCACGCGCTTGAAGGTTTCGTCGGCTTCGGACTCGTCGATCATGCGCCGCTGCAGCACCACGTCCTGCAGCCCGTACGCCATCCAGGCCGAGGCGGGCATGCCGTCGCGCCCGGCGCGCCCGGTCTCCTGGTAGTAGCCCTCGATGCTCTTGGGCAGATCGAGGTGGCAGACGAAGCGCACGTCCGGCTTGTCGATGCCCATGCCGAAGGCGATGGTGGCGACCATCACGATGCTCTCTTCGCGCAGGAAGCGGGCCTGGTTGGCGCTGCGCTTGGCGTAGTCCATCCCGGCGTGGTACGGCAGGGCGCGGATGCCGTTCTCGTTGAGGAAGTCGGCCGTCTCTTCGACTTTTTTACGCGACAGGCAGTACACGATGCCGGCGTCGCCGCCATGCTCGGTGGTGATGAAGTCGATCAGCTGCTTGCGGCCGTTGGCCTTTTCGACGATCTGGTAGCGGATGTTGGGCCGGTCGAACGAGGACACGAACTGGCGCGCGTCCCCCAGCTGCAGGCGCAGCGCGATTTCGGCGCGTGTCTGCTGGTCGGCGGTGGCGGTGAGCGCGATGCGCGGCACTTGCGGAAAGCGCTCGTGCAGGATCGACAGCTTGATGTACTCGGGCCGGAAATCGTGACCCCATTGCGAGACGCAGTGCGCCTCGTCGATGGCGAACAGGGCGATCCTGGACGCTTCGAACAGGTCCAGGCAGCGCGGCGTCATCAGGCGCTCGGGCGCGACGTACACGAGGTCGATTTCGCCGGTGCGCACCAGGCGTTCGATGCGCATCGACTCTTCGAAGGTCTGGGTCGAATTGAGGAAGGCGGCGCGCACGCCCACTTCGGCCAGCGCGTCGACCTGGTCCTGCATGAGCGCGATCAGGGGCGAGACGACCACGCCCACGCCATCGCGCAGCAGAGCGGGAATCTGGTAGCACAGCGACTTGCCGCCGCCGGTCGGCATCAGAACCAGGGCGTCGCCGCCGCTGGCCACGTGCTCGACGATGTCGGCCTGCTGGCCGCGGAAGGCCGGATAGCCGAAGACGGTCTGCAGCAGGTCGAGGGCGCGTGCGCCCAGTGCGGATTCCATTACTCTACCCAATGGACCCAGCCGAAGTGCGAGGTGGCCAGGACCATGATGCCGAAGGCGATCCGGTACCAGGCGAACACCGTGAAGTCGTGGCTGCTGATGTAGCGCAGCAGCCAGCGCACGCACAGGAAGGCGGAAATGAAGGCGGCCAGGGTGCCCACGCCAAACAGAGGCAGGTCGGCGGCCGAGAGCAGCGCGCGGTTCTTGATCAGTTCATAGGCGGTGGCGATCATCAGGGTCGGGATCGCGAGGAAGAACGAAAACTCGGTGGCCGCCTTGCGGGTCAGGCCGAACATCATCGAGCCGATGATGGTGGCGCCCGAGCGGCTGGTGCCGGGAATGAGGGCGAAGGCCTGGGCGCAGCCGACCTTGAGCGCGTCGAGCGCGGTCATGTCGTCCATGTCCTGCACGCGTTCGGCGACCGGGTTGGCCTTGTTGCGGCGCTCCACCCACAGGATGATCACGCCGCCGATGATGAACGACAGCGCCACCGGCACTGGATGGAACAGCTTGGCCTTGATCATCTTGCCGAACGCCAGGCCCAGCACGGCCAGCGGCATAAAGGCGATCATCAGGTTGATGATCAATTTTTGCTGCTTGCGGTCGCTGAACATGCCCTTGAACACGGCCAGGATGCGCACATGGAATTCCCAGACCACGGCCAGGATGGCGCCGGACTGGATCACGATTTTGAAAACGTTCGATTTTTCGTCGGTGAAATCGAGCAGGCTGCCGGCCAGGATCAGGTGACCGGTCGACGAAATCGGCAGAAATTCGGTAAAGCCCTCGACCAGACCCATGATGATGGCTTTAATCGCAAGAATAATATCCATGAAGACGCTTAAATGAGTAAATGAAATGTGGGCGTGCGAGCGGCCGCACAGTGAGGGGTCGAAGCTTACCACGAGCGGGCTTTCGGTCCCCTGCGCCCGGCGAAGAAAAGCCGTTTTCGCGGTCCTGCGGCGCCCGGAATGTTGCTATTCAGTCAGCACTGACCTACACTGGCCCGGCCATGTGGCATCCCCTTATTCAGGATCAATCCATGAACAAACTCGTTGTGGCTGGCTTGCTCGCGCTGTCTCTCCCCCTGGCCCAGGCGCAGACGCCGGCGCCGCGCATCGCCGTGCAGGCGGCATCCCCGGCCGATGCCCGGCTGGCCGACATTGAAAGAAAAATCAAGGCGCTCGAAGACAAGCTCGGCGCCGTGCAGGCGGAAAATGCCGAACTCAAACAGCAACTGAGCCAGCAAAAGACCTCGATCAAGGCGATCGACATGGTGGTGGGCGACTTCACCAGGCAAACCTTCCCGGACCACGTGGCGGCGTACGAAAAGCATGTCCACTTCATCAACCACGTCCAGTTCGGCGGCATGGACATGATCAAGGTGCGTGAAACGGGGCCGCTGGTACACGTGCTGCTGGCCGGCTCGAAGAACGATGTCTGGACCGGCAAGCCGAACCAGCCATCGAATTCGTCCGGCCCAAGTCGCTAAGGATTCAGACGGGCGCGCCTTCCAGCTTTTGCAGGAAGCGCGCCAGGTTCGGATCGCAGCGTCCGAGCGGAATGGCGTCGAACGCGAACCAGCGGACTGATACAAATTCCTGTGGATCGACCCGCAGCGTCTGGTCGCGCGTGGCGCGCACCGCGTACCAGAGCGAGACGTCGGTATGACCGGCGGTCAGGCCGACCGTGGTGCTGACCGTCAGCATGGTGGGCGCGCCGATTGGATGGGGCGCGCCAAAGCCCAATTCTTCTTCCAGTTCACGCGCGGCCGTGGCGCGCGGATGCTCGCCCTGGTCGACATGGCCGCCCGTGGGCAGCCAGAGCAGGGCGTTGCGGTGGTCGGCCAATAGCACGTGGCTGCCATCGTGCACCACGCAATACGACACCAGGTGCCGGGGCGGCGTGGCCGGTTTGGCCAGGCGGCATAGCTGGGCGCCGGAATCGATCCAGGCCAGGGTGTCGTCGATGTGGGCGCGCTCGAGATCGTCGAGCGGGGCGAGGGCGGCGATTTCTGCGCGGATGTGGGCGCGCATCAGGGCGCTGCCGCGGCGGAAATGGAAACGAAAAGCATGCTTGCAACCTATTGTTCTAGTCCGGGGTCTGCTAAATTGGCGATCTTGATCCAATCCGCCCACCGGACCGACATGGTAGCAGACCCGTATGACGACCACCGCACCCTCCAGCGCGCATTTGTCCAGGCGCTTGGCTACCATCACCGCGGGGATCTTCCCGAGGATCTGATCGCGGCCCTGGCGGCATTTTGCGACACCCATGCGGACGCCATGATGATGCCGTATTACGCGGCGTCGCTGGTGAATCAGTTCTGGCGCAAGCGCAATGTCCTGCGGCGCGACCGCTTCGTTCAGCTGATGCATGCACAGATGGCGCGCAAATCGGCGCTGCTCGAGGTGCTGCGCACCTTGAGATCGCGACATGGGCGGTGCTTCGGCGACGACTGCCTGGCCCTGATGCCGATGTGGGAGGCGATCCGCGAGCTGCCCGATGGCTATCGCAAGGCAAACTACATCAACCTGTACGCGCAATTTTTCCAGCAGAGCGAACTGAACGCCGTGCTCGCGTGTGCGCAGGCGATGGTGGGCGGTTACCGCGCCCGGGCGTTCACCGGCCTGTATCCGCGCCTGGACGCGGGCGCGCAAGCGCAGATCCTGGCGTATCTGTTCGAGGAACTCGACAAGGCGTGCTGGGAAGGCAGGGCTCAGCTCAAGCTGCTGTTCCCCTCGCTCGATCCGAACGCGCGCACGCGAGCGGTGCAGCGCATGCTTGCCGCCTCGGGCGTCGGGGAATTCGGCCTGGCCTATTTTGCGGTTCGCAATGCCCAGTTCATCGATGCGCAGGACGCGCGCGCGCTTGCGGTCAGGCTGCATGCATGCAAGTCCGAGTATTTGAAGATCCGCGGTCTGTTGAAGCTGGCGCCACACTTGCCGGCGCCGGAAATCGAGGCGCTGTGCGAGGGCTTCCTGGCGACCTTCGAGGCGCGGCCGGCCAGTGAAGAGCTGATCCACAATCTGTACCACGTGAGCGCATTCACCTCCCTTGGCCGCGCCGATATCGTCAGCATGGCGCTGCGCAAGATCGCGCAACTCGACGACAGCGCGAACGAACTGTGGAATCAGCAGAAGTACACCATGCTGTCATTTTTGGCGCCCCATCTGGAGCGCGAGCATCAGGACGCCGCGTTGGCGATTGCCCACCAGGTCGGCGGCGGCTATCGAAAAGGCCTGCTGGCGCGTTTGCGACGCAATCTGGCGGTGCCGGGCCATGCGTTCGCTTTCCGGCCGGCCTCCATCATTTACTAGCGCGGGGCAGTGGCGCGCTCCAGCTCAGCGAGCCAGGCAATCGCGTGTTCGCGACTGCTCCCGCACATCTCCAGCGACGGCTTCAAGCTGGCGCAAAAAGCAGGCCGTTCCGGCTGGCCGAAGATGGCGCAGCCGTTGTCGTCCATCAGCTGCACGCAGCGCACGCCGGCCGGTTTACCGTTCGGCATACCGGGAATCGGGGACGTGATCGATGGGGCGGTGCAGCAGGCGCCGCAGCCGGGGCGGCAGTGCGGGGCCGGATCGGAACTGTTCATGGCGCCAGTATACCGCTTCGCCGCCGCGGGCTCACTTTGCCTTGCGCGACGACCAGTGCACGTGCACGATCACCCAGCCATCGCCCTGTTTCTCGAGCACGGTCGTCTCCACGCCGAAGGAGTGGACCGGCTTGCCCTTGAATACCCCGCTGGTCTCGGTTTCGTCGAGCACCGTGGCCACGGCCCCGTCGACCCGTTCGCTGTGGCGCAGCACCTTGCGCGTGGTCGCCTTGGAGAAGGCGATGTCGGCCGCCAGATGGTGGTTGGCGTATTCGTCGCGCGTACGCTCTACGTAGCCCGATTCGTAAATCATCACGGCAGGGCTCATCAGCGCCAGCGCGCGGTCCTTGTCGCCGGCGTGGATGGCGGCGTGGAAGGCGCTCACCGCGTCCGACGGCGTGGCGGCGGCAGCGCCGGCGCAGATCATGGCGCAGCAGGCGAACAAGGCCAGGCCGCGCTTGAAATCAATGGCCATGGTGCCCGCCCTTGGTCACTTCCAGGACCTTTTCGCCCGGCTTTGGCGCCTGGTCGGCGCCCGGAGCGCGCGCCGCCGCCGGCGCATCGCCCGTCCATTCGCGCGCCACGGTGCCCGGCGGATGCTGGTACCAGCCCGGGTCCTTGTAGTCGCCGCGCGCCAGGCCTTTGCGGATCTTCATGGTGGTGAACATGCCGCCCATCGCCATCGCGCCGAACGGGCCGGTCCCGGTCATCATCGGCAGCGTGTTGTCGGGCAGCGGCATTTCCATCTCGCCCATGTCGGCCATGCCCTTCTCGCCCATCGCCATGTAGTCGGGAATGAGCTTGTTGATCTTGGCCGCCGCCGCGCGCTGGTCGACCCCGATCATGGTCGGCACCGCATGCCCCATGGCGTTCATGGTGTGGTGCGCCTTGTGGCAGTGGAAGGCCCAGTCGCCCGGCTCGTCGGCGATAAACTCGATCGCGCGCATCTGGCCGACCGCGATATCGGTCGTCACTTCCGGCCAGCGCGACGCCGGCGCTGTCCAGCCGCCGTCGGTGCCGGTGACGGTGAATTCGTGGCCGTGCAGGTGGATCGGGTGGTTGGTCATGGTCAGGTTGCCGGCGCGGATCCGGACCCGGTCGCCCTGGCGCATCACCATCGGATCGATGGCGGGGAAGACGCGGCTGTTGAAGGTCCACAGATTAAAGTCGAGCATGGTGTTGACCTTGGGCGTGAAGCTGCCCGGATCGATGTCGTACGACGCGAGCAGGAAGCAGAAGTCGCGGTCGACCGGCATGAAGCGCGGGTCTTTCGGATGCGTGATCCACAGGCCCATCATCCCCATCGCCATCTGCGTCATTTCGTCGGCATGCGGGTGGTACATGAAGGTGCCGGCGCGGCGCGCCACGAATTCGTAGACGAAGGTCTTGCCGGGCTCGATGCCGGGCTGGGTCATGCCGGTGATGCCGTCCATGCCGTTCGGCAGGCGCTGGCCGTGCCAGTGCACGCTGGTGTGTTCGGGCAGGCGGTTGGTCACAAAAATGCGCACCCGGTCGCCCTCGACCACTTCGATGGTCGGCCCTGGCGACTGGCCGTTGTAGCCCCACAGCTTGGCCTTCATGCCGGGCGCGATTTCGCGTACCACCGGTTCGGCCACCAGGTGAAATTCCTTGACCCCGTCCTTCATGCGCCACGGCAGGGTCCAGCCATTGAGGGTGACCACCGGGTTGTAAGGGCGCCCGGTGGGCGGCAGCAAGGGCGGCTGGGTGCTGGCGTGTTCCATGTGCACCGCTTCGGGCAGCGAAGCGGCGCCCACGCGCGAGACGACCGCGCCGCTGACGGCGGCCGCGCCCGCGCTCTTGAAGAAACTCCTGCGTGAAACCATGTGCGCTTCCTTGTCAGTGTTGGGGGGCCGCCGCCGCTGCGGGACCGGCGCGCAGGGCGGGTCCGGCGCCGCCGCCGGCGCCGGTCAAGGCTGCCTGCAGCGCCGCGTCGGCGACCCAGAAGTCGCGCTGCGCCTCGATCGCCGCATTCACGCTGGCCACCTGCTCGCGGGCGTCGGCCAGCAGCTCGAAGACGCTGATCAGCATGCCGTTGTAGCGCAGCAGCTGCTCGTCGGAGATCTTCTTCTTGAGCGGCACGACTTCGTCGCGATAATGGCGCGCCAGCTCGTAGGCGGTGCGGTAGCCGGAATAGGCTTCGCGCACTTGCGAGCCGGCGTCGATGGTGATGCCGGCGGCGCGTTGCACGGCCTGCATGTACATCGCTTCGGCCTTGGCCACGCGCGCGCCGCCCCAGTCGAACAGGGGGATCTGCAGTTCGATCTCATAGCCGTTGCTGCGCGCGCCGTCGGCGCCCTGGTTGTGCAGCCAGGAGACGTCGAGCAGGTTGACGAAGCGTGTGCTGCGGGTCAGTCCGAGCGAGGCGGCCAGCCCGGCCAGCTCTTGTTGCGCCATCAGGACGTCGAGCCGGTTGGCCATGGCGGCGCCTTCGGCGTCCTGCTCGGCGCGCGCCTGCGGCGGCAGCTCCGGCAGCCGGTCGGGCAGGGTGAAGGCCAGCGACTGGCCCGACAGTCCCATCAGGCGGGTGAGCTTTTCGCGTTCGACCATGCTGGCATGGCGCGCGCGCGCCAGCTGGGCCACGGCGTCGGCGTAGAAAGCCTGTTCGCGCGCCTGTTGCAGCGCGCTCCAGTTGCCGGCTTGCGCCATGCGGGCCGCCAGATCGGCGCCCGCTTCGGCCGCGCTTTTGACCTGCTCCATATAGGCGGCGCTTTGCTGGGCGGCGACCGCCGTGGTCCAGGCGCGCCGGGTCTCGTCGGCCACGCGCAGGGCGTCGGCGGCGGTGCGCATCTGCGCCATGTCGTAGCGGCGCGCTTCGAGCGGGCGCGCCAGCGGCATGGTCAGCAGACCGATCACGGGCAGCAACAGCTTGCGCTCGATCTCGACGCCGTCATGAGCGCGCAGGCGGCTGAAAGTGAACACGGGGTTGGGCAGGCGCCCGGCCTGCACCAGGTCCGCTTCGGCGATCCCCAGTTCGGCGTAGCCGGCCTGCAGGGAGCGGTTGTTGAGCAGGGCGATGTCGACCGCCGCGTCGGCAGTGAGCGGCGCTGCCAGCAGAGGCGCGATGTGCGCCTCGCGTTCGCCCCCGGTGGCCGCCGGCAGGGCCTGGCCGCGCGCTGCGGCCAGCTGGCGCACCCGGGCCTGGCCAGCGTCGGGCGAGAACGTCGTGCAAGCGGCCAGCGTGGCGGCCAGCAGCACGGTCAGACCAGCGCGCAGCAGGTGCATCCGCTTCCTTTCAGTAAGCCAGCGTGGCCGGATAGCCCGCTTTGTCGAGCGCGTCCACAACCATGTTGGGCGTGCTGGTCGTTTCGACCTGGATCATGTGGTGATGCATGTCGAAGCCGATTTCGGCCTGCGGGTCGAGTTGTTTGAGCGCTTTTGTAATGACGCCCGAGCAATGACTGCAGCTCATGTCGGGTACTTTCAGTGTAATCATGCTGCCACTCCTGAGTTGATAACGGTATTCTGGACTTTGCCACGATGGGAAGGTCAAGGATTTCCTGCGCTGCCGTCCCCCGCTTGACCTTACTATAATGGGAAGGTAGATGATAGCCGTATTAAACACCGAGAGGGAGTCCATGATGGGTACGGCAAGCGAGACAGTGCTCGACGTAGGCGGCATGACCTGCGCCTCGTGCGCCGGACGGGTCGAAAAGGCGTTGCGCAAGGTGCCCGGCGTGCAGGACGCCAGCGTCAATCTGGCCACCGAGCGCGCCACCGTGCACGGCGGCGCAGCCAGCGCGCAAGCCTTGATTGCCGCCGTCGAGCAGGCCGGCTACAGCGCCCGCGCCCATGTGGCGGACGCGCCCGCGCCGCCGGCCGCCGCGCCGGCCGTGCCGGACACGGTCCAGATCGCCATCTCGGCCGCGCTGACGGCGCCCTTGCTGCTGCCGATGCTGGCCGAGCTGGCCGGCGCGCACCTGATGCTGCCCGGCTGGCTGCAGTTCCTGCTGGCCACCCCGGTCCAGTTCTGGATCGGCGCCCGCTTTTACCGCGCCGGCTGGAAGGCGCTGATGGCCGGTAGCGGCAACATGGATTTGCTGGTCGCGCTCGGCACCAGCGCCGCGTATGGCCTGAGCCTGTATCAATGGCTGGGCGAGGGCGGCAGCCACCTGTATTTCGAGGCGGCGGCCGTGGTCATCACGCTCGTGCGCCTGGGCAAATGGCTCGAAGGACGGGCCCGGCGCCAGACCACCGAAGCGATCCGCGCCCTGGAGGCGCTGCGGCCGGACACGGCCACCGTGCGCCGCGACGGCGCCCTGCACCGCGTGCCGATCGCGGCGCTGCGGGTTGGCGACGAGGTGCTGATCCGGCCCGGCGAACGCATCCCCATGGATGGCGAGATCATCGAAGGCCAGAGCCACGCCGACGAATCGATGCTGACCGGCGAGAGCATGCCGGTCACGAAAGGCCCGGGCCTGCGCGTGCTGGGCGGCGCCGTCAACGGCGAAGGCGTGCTGGTGGCGCGCGCCGCGGCCATCGGCGCCGAAACGGTGCTGGCGCGTATCATCCGCGCGGTGGAAGACGCGCAGGCTGCCAGGGCGCCGATCCAGCGTCTGGTCGACCGGGTCAGCGCGCTGTTCGTGCCTGCCATTGTCGGCATCGCCCTGCTCACGTTCGCCCTGTGGTGGGCGCTGGGCGGCGACTGGCGCGTGGCCGTGATCAATGCGGTGGCGGTGCTGGTGATTGCCTGTCCGTGCGCGCTGGGGCTGGCCACGCCGACGGCGATCATGGCCGGCACCGGGGTGGCGGCCCGGCACGGCATTCTGATCAAGGACGCCGAGGCGCTCGAACTCTTGCACGGGGTGCAGGTGGTGGCCTTCGACAAGACCGGCACCCTCACTTCCGGCAAACCGCGCCTGACCGCCTGCGTCGCCGCCGACGGCGACAGCGGCGCGCTGCTGGCGCTGGCGGCGGCCGTGCAGCAGGGCAGCGACCATCCGCTGGCGCGCGCCGTGATGGACGCGGCGCGGGCAGCGGGCATCGCGCCGGCCGCCGCTGGCGGCGCGAACGCCGTGCCGGGGCTGGGCGTGCGCGCCAGCGTCGGCGGCGCCTCGCTGGCGCTGGGCAACGCGCGCATGCTCGCTGCCGAAGGCGTGCCGGTCGATGCGGCGGCGGCGGCCGTCCACGAGCAGGCCGGCGCCACCGTGTCCTGGCTGGCCCAGCTGGCGCCCGAGAAAAAGTGGCTCGGCATGCTGGTGTTCGGCGACACCGTCAAGCCCGAAAGCGCTGCCGCCGTGGCGCGGCTGCAGGCCGCCGGAATCCGCACGGTGATGCTCAGCGGCGACAATGAGGGCAGCGCGCGCCATATCGCCGGCGCGCTCGGCATCGACGAGGTGCATGCCCAGGTGCTGCCGCAGGACAAGGCCGCCATCATCGCCGGCCTGCGCGCGCGCGGCCTGCGGGTGGCGATGGTGGGCGACGGCATCAACGACGCGCCGGCGCTGGCCGCGGCCGACATCGGCATCGCCATGGGCGGCGGCACCGACGTGGCCATGCACACGGCCGGGGTGACGCTGATGCGGGGCGACCCGCGCTTGCTGGGCGACGCGATCGACATTTCGCGCCGCACCTACGCCAAGATTCGCCAGAACCTGTTCTGGGCGTTTGTGTTCAATGTGATCGGCGTGCCGATGGCGGCCCTGGGCATGCTCAACCCCATGATCGCCGGCGCCGCGATGGCGTTTTCCAGCGTCTCGGTGGTCAGCAATGCGCTGCTGCTCACACGCTGGGCCCCGAAAGGACCATGATGGACAGCATGCACAACATCGGCCAAGCGGCCAAGGCCTCGGGCGTCTCGGCCAAGATGATCCGCCACTACGAATCGATCGGCCTGATCGACGCGGCCAGGCGCACCGACGCCGGTTACCGCCTGTACAGCGAGCGTGATCTGCAGGTGCTGCAATTTATCCACCGCAGCCGCGTGCTCGGCTTTTCGCTGGAACAGATCCGGGTCCTGCTGGCGCTGTGGCAGGACAAGCAGCGCGCCAGCAAGGATGTGCGCGCGATGGCGCGCCAGCATATCGCCGAGCTCGACGAAAAAATCGCCGCCATGCAGGCGATGCGCCGCACGCTCGAACAGCTGGCCACCAAGTGCCACGGCGACGACCGTCCCGACTGTCCTATACTGGACGATTTATCGCTGGGTTGAGCAATGCTTTCTTTTCTTGGACGTGGACTGGCCTGCGGCGTCGGCACCTGGCTCATTTACCAGCTGACCAGCCGGATTTTTTCCGACCCTTGGGCCGTGATGCCGTTCACGGTGGTGTTGTCGTCCGTGCTGTGGTCACTCGCCTACGCGCGTTTTGTGATCGAAGGCATGTCCTCGCTGCGGCGCGAAGCCAAGCGGGCGGCGCTGGAAGAATGGAACGGCCGCTACTACGCGTTCGGCACGCACCAGCTGCGCCTGTTCCTGATCGACGACGTGATCTGGATTCCGGTGGCCGACGTGGCCCCCCTGCTGCAGCCGCAGCCCGATGCGCGCGAACTGCGCTACCTGGGCGGCGAGGTGGGCAGCATTCCCGGCCAGAAGCTGCGCGGCTATACCGAGGCGGGCTTGCTGCGCCTGCTGACCACGCGCACGGCCACGCGCCGCGCCACGCACGAGCTGATCCGCTTCAAGCACTGGCTTGAAAAGGAAACCTTCCCCAATTTGCGCCGCCTGCCGGCTTCGTCGCTCTAGTGACCGCGCCCGGATCCGGACTTCTTGCCGCCGCCTGAGATCTTGTTTTCGGTGGCCCAGGCGCGGCGCTTGGCTTCGTCTTCGGGCACGCCTTTTTTCTCGTAACCGGCTTCGATGTGCTGCGCCTGCCGCTTTTGCTTGTCGGTATAGGCGCTTTTATCTCCTTTGGGCATGATGACCTCCGTCGTGTAAATCAAAAATGATTGTAACGAGGGCGCGCTGACGCGGGCGCACCGTAACGGCGCGACCGATTGCAGGCGGCCATGTGCGGCTGTTGCTCAATACCATTTCTGTCTCTCCCACCGTCCCTGGATGCCAACCATGGGTAGGCGCTGACGCGCGTTCCCGCGCGCACGCTTGCGTGCGCAATGCGCGCCGCGCATGCATGCCATACGCCCCGCGCATGCATGCTGTTCTTGCATGCATGCCCTTCCAAAACGTCGTTTGTGACTTGCCTTGCCATCGCCCAGAATGCTTCCCATACCAGACAACAACTGGCTAACCGATTCGAGGTGTGACATGAAAAATCAAATCAGCAAACGGTCTCTGATCAAAGGCGAAGTCATCACGATGGCCAAGCCAAAGGATTGCGTGATTCAAGTCGTCAGCGGCCGTCTTTGGATTACCCAGAGCAACCAGCGCGCCGACATTTTCGTCGACGCCGGTTCCGCTTGTATCCCAAAGGAAATGGGACTGCTGGTGGCTGAAGCGATGAGCAACACCGTCATGTCGATGACTTACGTCGCGCCCGGATCGGTCCACGCCGCCAACGATACACAAGGAGTTTAATAGATGAAATTTTCTGCATACGTAACGAGCCCTTCGGCGCAACTGGGCATGGCAGTCGGCGCTTTGATGTATGGAAGCTACGGTCTGGCCCACCACGCATTTGGCAAGCCGGGCTTGATCGCACTGTGCGCCTTTGTCGGCCTGTTCATTCCCTACTACTCCAAGCTGAGCAACAAGCTGGAAGAGCTGGTCAATTTGCGCAGCGCCCGGCTGAGTCTGGGCCGCCTGGTGCGCTTTGTTCCGCAGTTGCTGTTCAATTTCGGCATCTTTCTGGCGCTGGTGGCGGCCGAGGTGTTTCCTAAGAGCAGCCTGGCGGCATTGGGCGGTGTGGCCGGCATTGCCCTCGTGACCACCTGCGCTTCCCAAGGCATGCAATACCTGGCCATCGCCCTGGCCAACCGCGAAATCGGCGACAAGAACCGCAACGTGCTGATCGCCCTGTCCACCAATATCGTGGTGACGGCCGTGGCCACCGTCGGCTGGCCGTGGGCGAAGACGGCCTTCATTGCCTTCGGCATCGGTTTCGGCTTGCTCTTTTTCGCCGTGGGCATGTTGTCGGACTGGCGCTCGGTGGCCTTCCGCCGCGGCGGTGTGGGTGTGTTCTTCGGCACCTTCAACCCCACCCACAGCACGCATCTGGCCCTGATCCGCGACGCCATTGCCGCCCGCGGCTTGAACAAAGTCTACCTGCACTGCACGACCGTACCAAAACTGCATGCCCAGGCATTGGAGCGCGGCGAGATCCGCATCTCCCACTACGACCGCGGCATGCGGGTCTATGAAACCACGGCGCAGGCCGATGTGCATGTGAATTATTTCCCGACCGGCCGCAAGTTTTACGAATACGAAGCCCGCCTGGCCATGATGCAGGCAGCCGTGGCCGATGCGGGTCTGGCCGATGTGGTGGAAGTGCTGTCGCTGCCGCAAGCGTATGACAAGGGCGGGTTCTATGCGGTGCTGGCCCACGTCAAGCGCATCAACAAAGGACAGCCGGTGCACGGGATTCACGGCAGCGACCTGGGCGGCATGTGGGTACGCGGCATCTACGACGAGTCGGGCTGGATTTATCCCTACCCCGTGGTACGGCGCGACAAGGTCTCGGCCACGGCGATCCGCAATGGCGCCACCGGTCTGACGACCCGCAACGTTGAAAAAATGATGGACGCATTGCGTTAAGCGATGTCAGTAGCGGTACACGACACCAACCCTCAATTTTAAGGAAACCGATTCATGACGATTCATCACCTCCCGGCATCGCGTCCTATCACGCTCTCGCCCAATGCGAAAGAACTGACCATCAAGATCGTGGAAAACGAAGACGAACGACTCAAAGCGATGCTGGTGCGCGCCATTGTCTACATGCATGAGCAGCAGTGCCCGTTCAGCGAAGAATTCGATCTCAACGACCACACCTCCACCCAGATCGTGGGCCTGGACCAGGATGGCGAACCGATTCTGACGGCCCGCATCCGCTACTTCAACCAGCTGGCCAAGATCGAACGGCTGGCCATTCGCAGCGAATACCGTGGCCGCGGCTATGCCCACCGCTTGCTCGAGTTCATGCTGAACCTGTGCCGTCAAAAAGGGTTCTCGCGCTTTTATCTGCATGCCCAGGCCCGCCTGCAACTGTTTTACGAAGGCTACGGCTTCCGTCCCGTGGGTGGCGATTTCGCTTTCTCCGACCACGAGTACGTCGAGATGGTGCTGGAAGAAGCGGCCGTCACGCCCCAGCCTGCACAACAGATCGGCCACCGTCCGATGTTCCTGAATCGTCCGGAAAACAATCTGGACCAGGCCGGTCCCCTGGAAGGCAGCATGTCCCGTGACCGCTTGCCGCACGGCTTGACCGAAGGAGTACGAGCATGACACGCCGCCTTGCAGCCGCTGCGTTGAGCCTGGTTTTGGGCGCTGCCGCACCGGCCCAGGCCATGGAGCCGCCTTACCGCGAGCTGCTCGGGCGTCTGGTCAATATCAATACCGCCAGCGACAACGGCGCCGGTCTGGTCCAGGTCCGCGGACTGTTGATTCCGCAATTCGAGGCGCTCGGCCTGGTGCTCACCCGTCACCGGCTGGCCCAGGATGGACGCGAAGTACTCAGTTTCGAACTGCCGGGCGCCACGCCGACAGTCATGCTGGTGGGCCATCTCGACACGGTGTTTCCTGTGACGGGGCCATTCCAGGCGCTCAAAGAAGATGGTGACCGCCTCACGGGACCGGGCGTCATCGACATGAAGGGGGGGGTGGTGCTGCTGCTGAACGTGCTGGCGCAGCTCAAGCAGCAAGGCGGGCTCGGACAAGTGCGCGTGGTGCTCAACGACGATGAAGAAATCGGTTCGCCGCACTCCAAAGCGACGCTGCGCCAGCTGGCCCGCGGCTTGCGCTACGGCCTGGTGTTCGAACCGGGTCTGGCCGATGGCGCCGTCGTCAGCAGTCAGTCCGGCGTGCGCTGGATCAAGCTGAGCACGACAGGCAAGGCCGCCCATGCGGGGCTGGAACCGGAACAAGGCATCGATGCCTGCCTCGATCTGACGATCAAGGCGAAAAAAGTCGCGGAGCTGGCCCGCGCTGCCGACGGCTTGACGATCAATCCCGGTTTGCTGCAAGGCGGCAGCAAGCCCAATGTGGTGTGCGAGAAGGCCAGCGTGACCTTTGACATCCGCTTCCGTTCGCAAGGCGACTGGCAGCATCTGGAACAGGCGATCGCCCGCATCGGCGCGGTGAGCGATGTCTACAACCCCTTGCTCAAGCGGGGAACGCACACGGACATGACGCAGCTGGCCGAGATGCCGCTGCTGCCGGCGGCCAGTTCCGCCGACCTGGTGACGCGCATGCAGAACAGCGCCCGTCGATTGGGGCAGACCGTGGCAGCGCGCGCCGTCGGTTACGGCAGCGACGGCAACAACCTGGCTGACACCGGCTTGCAATTGCTGGTCGGCGTGGGGCCCTACGGTGGCGGCATGCATACGGACCGGGAATTCATGTCCCTGCAAGCTTACCAAGAGCGCCTGGCGCTGCTCACGCGGCTGATCCCGGAACTTGGCAACTGAATTTTTTACTTAATTACTCAAGCTACTACTCAACTATAAAGAGGACCCATCATGAAAAAAGCACTTGTCGTTATCGATATCCAGCGTGAATACATCGCACCAGGCCGCAAGTTCCAGATCCAGGGCATCGGCCCATCGCTGAAAAACGCATACGCCATGCTGCGCTTTGCCCGGACCCAGGACTGGCCGATTATCCATGTCCAGCATGTGCAAGATGGCGAGATCTTCGACCGCCACGCCGATACCACCGATTTCATCGACGGTTTCGTGCCGGAAGGCGATGAAGTCCTGGCAGTCAAAGGTAACTATTCCGCGTTTTCTTCGCCCGCCTTTGTGCAGTTCGCCGCCGAGCATCCCGATCATGAACTCGTCGTCGTCGGCTACGGCACCACCATGTGCTGCCTGTCGACCATCGTCGATGGTTACCACCGCGGCTACCGTTTCGCGCTGGTCGAAGATGCCTGCGCCGCCCGCGCCAATGGCGAGCTGTCGGAAGCGTCGATGCATGCGCATGCCGTGGCCATCCTGGGACCTTTCTCGCGCCGCACCCAGACCGAACAGGAAATCACCGTGAATGCCTTTGCGACCGCCGCCTGAGTGCCCGCATCGTCCGCCTACGCCAACCCAATTTCAGAGAGACATTACCATGCAAATCGTTCCTACTTCCCCACTGACCCAACGCGTTGCCGGCCTGTCCGATGGCTTGCCGGTCCTGATCGCCACCATGCACGGCAAGGAAACGGTCCTGGCGCCGCCGCTGGCCGCCTTGGGTTTCCAGGTCTTGCTGCCGGTCGACTATGACACCGACATGCTCGGTACTTTCTCGGGCGACGTGCGCCGTCCCGGTACCGCGGTCGAAGCGGCGCTGGAAAAGGCGCGCCGTGCCTGCATCGCCACCGGCGTCAAGCGCGCCATTTCCAGCGAAGGCTCTTACCGCCCTTGCCAGACCTTGTTCCCGGGCGCCCGCAATGTGGAAATCCTCGCCTTCGTCGACATGGAAAGCGGGCAGGAAGTGGTGGAAGTGATGACCGATCTGCCCACCCGCTTCGTCAAGGGCCGGGTGCCTGCCGACTTCGATGCGCCGCAAACCCAGGCCTTGTTGTCGGCCATGGGCTGGCCCGAGGTGCGCGCCATGATCGTGCCGGAAGATCCGGGCCGCGGCGTGGTGATGCCGGAATGGGTCTTCAAGGGCTTGGCCGACGCGCCGTCCGTGATCGAAGCGATGCGCGTGTGCGCGGCCCACTCGGCCGATGGCCAGGTGCATCTGGAAAGCGATTTGCGCGCGCACATGAATCCCACGCGCATGGCCTCAGTGGCGCGCGTCGGCGAGCGTCTGGTGCAGCGTCTCGCTGGACTCGGCTACGGACAAACCTTGCAGCGCGCCGCCTGATGCCGGTTCCGGGCGCGACATGGCCAGCTGCAGCCAGTTGACGAAGGCTTGCACCTCCGGATCGCGCCGCGGCCCATGGCACAGGTAGTAGGAGCGCGGGCTGACCAGTTTTTCGCTCAGCGGCGCGACCAGCATGCCGTCGGCCAGCAGCGAATCGACCAGCGGCGAATTGCCGAGCGCAATGCCGTGGCCCATGGCGGCGGCCTGGACCAGCTGGTCGAGGTGGCTGAAGCGGAAACCGATGTCGTTCAATTGCAGCTTGGCGCCCAGCTGTTCGAACCAGTAAGGCCATTGCAACCACGGCCAGGCATTTTGCGGATCGCCCAGGTGCAAAAGCGTGTGGTGCTGCAAATCATCGATGCACGTGAGTTTGCGTCCGCTGCGCTGCAAGAGCGCGGGACTGCAGACGGGAAATACGGATTCTTTGGAGAGACAAATGGCATCTTCAGTAGAAATCATGTCGGGCGAGCAGTACCGGATCGCGATATCGACCACGCCCTGCTTCAAATCGACCAGGCGGTTGTCCGCGTCGATGTGCAAGGAAATTTCGGGGCATTGCGCGCGGAACCGCGCCAGCTTCGGCACCAGCCACAAGGCCGCGAACGAGGTGGTGGTCGATACCTTGACGCCGCGCTGGGTGAAATCCTTGCGCAGGCTGGCCACGGTATCGGACAACTGGTTCAGCGATGCGTTGACCGCTTCGAACAGCACGCGTCCTTGTTCCGTCAATTCGAGCGCGCGGTGGCGGCGTTCGAACAGGACCAAGCCCAGCGACTCTTCCAGTTTCTTGACTTGGCGGCTGATCGCCGATTGGGTGAGAAAAATTTCATCGCCGGCCTTGGAAAAGCTCAGGCTCCTGGCCGCGGCTTCAAAGCCGACCAGCAAATCCAGGGGGGGAAGTCGTCGCGTCATAGAAAAGATAGGAAAAAAGGCGAACTGCGATTTCAGAGAAATGTCATTTTCAAAACATTGTTACATCGTTCATTGAACGCACAATACACTGCGACACAAACTTTCGCAATCGCTGCCGTGACCGGACTATCCGCTTGGCATAAATGGGCGCCGCGCGGCGCGAAACGCACTCTCCAACCATAGAAAAAGACACGATGATTTCCAATTTGACTGCACGGATGGCCGCATGCGGCGCCATGATTTTCGGTTTGTTCCTGGCGCCGGCGCACGCCGATGTCGCGCCGCTGCCGGGCCACCTGGATCTGTTGTTGAGAACCTACGCCGAAGAACTGCAGTACTTGAGCGGCGCGCGCCGCCATGCCGTGATCCAGAGCGCCAGGCTGTTGTATCAATCCGAGTACTACAGCACGGGATCGGACGTGAGCGTCGGTGTCGACGCCGGTCTGTATGGCGCGCTGCGCTTTGACGGTGGCGGCGGCATGCGCAACATGGGCCACTATCGCTACGATGGCACGGGCCCGAGCGACCATGCATGGGCGTATCCCGGCGAATACGCGCTCAAAGCCAGGCTCGGCCAGACGACCGTCAAATACGGCTTGCAGTCGGGCGGGGACAATCCGTTCACGCCGCCTTACGACATCCGCGCATTGCCGCCCACGTTCCGCGGCATCACCATGGTGTCCACGGATATTCCGGGCGTAAAGCTGGCGGCGGGCAGTTTCAACGGCGTCATTCCACGCGGCGACGACGGTGTGCGGCGGCTCTCGACGTCGTACAGCGAAGTCGGCTTCGACCGCATGAGCTATGTCGGTATGGAGACCAGGATCGGGGACGTCAAGACTTCCTTCTACGCCAACCACGCCACCGATTTGTGGAATCAATTTTACGGGTCGGCATCGAAGGACATGGCGGTATCGGAGCAGGTAATGCTCACCGGCAGGATGGACGCGTATCTGACCAGGGCGGCAGGCGCGCGCGTGGGCGGCGAGATCGACAATCGGGCGCTGGGCTTGTCGTTGACGGCGCAACGCGGCCCCCATTCGGTCCTGGTCGGCTACCAGGCGATCGGCGGCGACCAGTTTTACGATTACATGAACGAGACGGCCGGCATCGCGCTGTCGAACGCCATGGGGGTCGATTACAACAGCCCCCATGAGCGTTCGGGACAGCTGCGCTATGTGTTCAATGGCGACCGCGCCGGTCTGCCCGGCCTGCGGCTGATGGCGTTCACGGTGCAAAGTCATGGTGTGGACGCGTCCGCCGGTGCCGCCGCGCACGGCAGCGTGGACGATCCTTTGCACAATCTGTATTGGAAAAAAGGCCAGCCGGCCCATGGCGGACGCAAGGAATGGGCCGCCAAGGTGACCTATCAGGTGCAGACCGGCGCGCTGAAAGACATGAAGATCGCCTTTTATGTGTACCGGACGCGGGCCGATGCGTTTTATCCGGGCAGCTCGTTCAACGATTCCCAGTTGATGATCAATTTTCCGGTGCGGGTATTTTGAGGCGGGATCAGTGCAGGCGGGCGGCAGCAGGCGGCCGGCGGGGGAACCGGCCGCCTGTCCGGAACGCGGATTAAGCGCGGCGATGGGCGCGGCGGCGCGCCAGCAGGGCGCCCAGACCGGCCAGCATCAGCACGCCGGTGGCAGGCTCCGGCACCTGGGTCGCGTTGCCGATTCCGGCCAGAATGGCGTGCGGCGACATCGGAATGGCAGGGTCGCCGGCGAACGTGTCGCCGCCGCCGAAGCCGGTCTGGAACGGGCCTTTGCCTGGCGCAAACGAGGTGTGGTAGGAGAAGCCGGCCAGCGAGCCACCGAGCGCGAGGTAGGCATTGTCGGCCGTCGCAAACCATTGCAGGGTGCCGGCGTTGCTCAGGTTGAAGGTGTTGGTGGCGAGGATCTGGTACGACCAACCGGCCGGCGCTTGGATATCGACAATGGCGCCATCGTCGAAGAACGGAATCGAGAACGTGTTCACGCCCAGGATGTACTGGTAGATCGGCTTGCCGAGGACGGTGTCGCCGCAGTTGCCGAAGCAAGTAGAGAGATTATTGACCGTATACTGGTAGAGCCAGTCGGTTTGCGCGAGCTGGGTGGTCTGATCGGTGACGCCGACGTTCAAGGTCGGGGCGTAAAAGGCGAAGGCGGACGGTGCCGCAGCGCAGCCGAGCGTGGCGACCAGCAGGGCCAGGGGTTTGAGGTACATGGGTACTTTCGGTGTGGGTATTGGAAAAGGCGGAAGTTGAGAGTTTATTATTGTTAATTATTAATTACAAGTAATAAAAATTTAAGGAATTGTTTTTGGGAAGCCTTGTCGATTGCCCTCGCCAGTGCCCGCGCCCGGCTCACTTGAACTTGCTGACCAGGCCCACGTACAGGCGGCGCGCGACAAAGTGATCGAAGCCCGACTGGCGATAGCTGCTCGCGTCCGTCGCATAGCTGCGCTTGCTGCCGTCAAATAGATCGTTGGCGTTGACGGTCAGGCTCAGCGTCGGGGACAGGGTGTGCTTCCAGGTCAGGTTGACGTTGCTGGTCGCCCCATACCGCCCCAGCGGCGCAACGCCGGACGTAGTGGCATGCGCGTCGAGCGACAGCTCGTTGCCGCCGGCGCTGTACGCTGCCCGCAGGTTCAGATACCCCGCGTTGCCGGTTTGACGCACCGGCCCGGTCAGATCTGGCGTGTCGAGCTTCACCCGATAGGCGCCCAGGTCCAACCCCAATTGCAGCCTTGCATTGAGTTTCCAATCGAGCGCGCCGGTGATCCCCTGTGAATGCGCCTGCCCGCCGTTTTCTTTCGAGGTCAGCAGGACGTTGCCGCTCTCGACACTGTGCGCGTCGGTCACCGTACCGGTGCTGGCGCGGTAGAACAGCGCCAGACTGCCGCTCACCGGCCCGGCATCGGTATTGGTACCGAGTTCCCATGATTGCAGGCGCTGTGGCTGCAGCGCCGGATTGCCGCGACTGACGTTCTGCGCGTCGATATAGGTGCGGTAGGGGTTGAGGTCGCGCGGATCGGGCATCTGCAGGCTGCGTCGGTAATGGAGCGTCAGGTCGAGGGTCTCGCTCAGCGCGTAGCGCAGGTGCAGGCTGGGATTGAATGCCTGCCAGTGTGCGGTCGGGATCGGCTGCAGCAGCGCACGCAGGTCCAGCGCGTAGCGTTCGGCCCGTCCGCCCAGCAGCACTTCCCACTGGCCCCGTTTGATCAGATACGTCAGGTAGCCGGCGCTGGTGCGCGTTTGCACATCGTAACGATTGGTGGTGTCGGGCGCGGGTGTCTCGGCACCGGTGAGCGGATCGACGGCGGCTTGAAAGTTATCGATCGCGTCGGACTTTCGCTGCAGATCGATGCCAAGGCCCCACTGACCCTGCTGGCCCGACCGCGTCCAGTCGACGGTGGCCTGATCGAGGCGGCGCGTCGTCCTGGTTGCGCCATGGCTGTAGTCGGTGGCCCGTTCCGGTGCGATGAACACGTCGCTGTACGACTTGTCGATCAAGCCGGTCGTCGCGCTGTGCTGCAGCATGGCCCTCGTGGCCGTGCCGCGCTCCTGATGGCTGTAGCTGAGTGTGGCGCTGTGGTCGGCCTGTTCGTTCGGCCCTTCCGAGATGCGGTGGAACACCGTGTCGGTCGCGCCGCTGCGGATCAGGTTCAGGACATCGAGCCGGGGCCGCGAGTGGCGCGCGTTGTAGCGTCCGGACAGGCTCAGGCCGTCCGTGTCGTTCAAGGCGAGATCGAGGCCGAGCGCCGCGCTGTTGACAAGGCGCCGCACGAACACTTCCGACGTCTGCGCCGTCTGTACCGATGGGCCGCCTTGTGGGGGATGCCAGGCGACCTCCGACTGACGATATTTCAAGGTGCCATCGTGGCGCGACGACAGGCTCCCGTACAGGCTCAGATCCTTGCGCGACAGGTCACCCGATCCGCCGATATTCCACAGGCCCTGGTCGGCGACGCTGCCCTGCAACTGCCCGTGGGTGCCGGGTTTACGCTGGCGTTTCATGACGATGTTCAAAATTGCGCCGCCATTGGCCTGATAGGCAGCCGACGGATTGGTGATCACTTCGACGCTGGCGATATCGGCGCCGCTCATGGTCTGCAAGGCCACTGCCTGCTCGGCGCCCGAGAGCATGGCGCTCGGCTTGCCGTCGATTAAGACCGTGACATTGGCATTGCCTTTGACCGCCATGCGCCCATCGGCAGAAACCGACACCTCCGGTGTCGATTGCAGTACGTCTTGCGCGCTGCCGTTCGCCGCTCTGGGCAGGTTGGACACGTCATAGACCGTTTTGTCGATTTTTCTGGCGACCTGGGCTTTTTTTGCCGTGACCGTGACCGTCGCTGGATCGGGCGGCCCGGCGCGCAAGGGAGGGGCGGCGACACCCACCACCGCGAGCAGGACTGCTTGAACCCGGCACCAGCGCGTCAGAGGGAGGGACATGAGAGGGACGGCCTATGCGCTACAATTGCAAAGATGCCTATTTTAACTTATGTGAAACATTCTGGTACCCGCTCGCGGCGGCCGATCGCGATGGCAGCGGTGCGAAAGGAAGATCATGTCTCGAACCGATCTGAAAGTTCCTTATGGGGAAAAGGACGAAGCAAAGCATCTTGGCGCGCGCTGGGATTCGGCTGGCAAGACCTGGTATGTCCCGGCCGGAACGCCGCTCGATGCCTTCGCTAAATGGCTCCCCCCAGTACCGGACATTGATATCCGGTGCGATACGTACTGCATCGCCCGAACCGCCACAAGATGCTGGAAATGCGGTGACGCGACCAGCGTCATGGGCATAGTTTTACCCTCTGGACATGAAACGCTGGAAAGCGACGATGACGGATCGACGTGGTGGGAGCGCAGGCCCGAGCCCTGCTTTGTTTATTACATCACCGAATTTTTAGCGCCCGTTGCTGCCCGTTCCGCTATTATTTCGCCGCATTACCGGCTCGCCTTCAGCAAGACCACGGCAAGCTCATACTTCATGAATCATTGCGAGCATTGCAAGATGAAGCAGGGTGACTTTGGTCTGTACTGTGAACCGGGCGGCGCGTTTTTCCCGATGTCGCCAGACGATGCGCGGGACATACGAATACAAACCGTCGAGCAACCATTCGGCTGTCGCGGGAATGGCGCTTACGGTGACCAGTTATTCGATCTGGCCAGACGAGCGCAGGTTCAAGCGTCACCGCCCCTGTCGGCAGGAGAAACCGCGTCGGGCTCCTTGAAACGCTGGTTTATCAGCCTGTTGAGGTAGGCAGGAGGAACGCCCGTGCTCCCTCCTTGACGTACCAGCCACGCCAGTCTATATTAATGACTCGCAAGTAAGTTACGGAAGAGAAGCATGCAATGCCCCTTTGAGATGAAGCCGCGCTGGGAGCGCCGCAAGGATGCGCGCCCGCAGGAACTGCTTGCTGCCGCCCTCGATTTGTTCGTCGAGCGCGGCTACGCCTCGACCCGTCTGGAAGACGTGGCCAAGCGCGCCGGCGTGTCCAAGGGCACGCTGTATCTCTACTTTACCAACAAGGAAGAGCTGTTCAAAGCGGTGGTGCGCGAAAACATCGTGCCGGCCTTGGGCGAAGCCGAAGACATCATTTCCACCTTCGACGGCCATTCGGCCGAACTGCTGCGCTGCGTGGTGATGGGCTGGTGGGAGCGGCTCGGCTCGACCAAGGCGTCCGGCATCATCAAGCTGGTCATGGCCGAAGCGGGCAATTTCCCCGATCTGGCCCTGTTTTACCAGGACGAAGTCATTTCCCGCAGCACCACCATGATGGCCGGCATGTTCGAACGGGGCGTGGCGCGCGGGGAATTCCGGGCGATCGACGTCAAGGTCATGACCCAGGTCTTGATCGCCCCCATGCTCATGCTGATCACCTGGAAGCATTCGGTCGGCCCCTGCTCGGCCGACCAGGCCGATCCGCTGGTCTTTCTCGAGGCCTTCCTGGACATGGCGCTGCACGGCTTGCTGCCGGCCGCGGCCTGATGCCAAAAACGTCAGATGGGCAATTTCAGGGGTTCATTCCCTCAAAACTGCAGACTGTCGCAATTTCACGCGTTCTCGGGGCCCATCTCGTTAAGATGTGCGTACTGAGGCCGTTCAACGATAAAATATCGGATTATCATTTTTCCACTGAGTACATACGATGAATATCGAACAAGCCCGCTTTAACATGATTGAACAGCAGATCCGTCCATGGAACGTGCTGGACCAGGACGTGCTGGACCTGCTGCTGGTCGTCAAGCGCGAGGACTTCGTGCCTGCCGCGCACAAGGCGCTGGCCTTTGTCGATACCGAAATTCCGCTCGGCGGCGGCGAGTCCATGTTCACGCCCAAGCTCGAAGCACGCATCATGCAGGAAGTGCTGGTCAAGAAGCACGAGAGCGTCCTGGAAATCGGCAGCGGCTCCGGCTACATGGCGGCCCTGCTGGCGCACAAGGCGCGCCATGTGACGACGGTCGAGATCAAGCCCGAACTCAAGGCCATGGCCGAGGCGAACCTGGCCCGTGCCGGCTTCACCAACGTGGCGGTGGAACTGGGCGACGGCGCCCAGGGCTGGAGCAAGGCAGGTCCGTATGACGTGATCGTCATTTCGGGCGCGCTGGAAAGCCTGCCGGACGCCTTCCTCAAGCAGCTCAAGGTGGGCGGCCGGATCGCCGCGATCATCGGCCAGGCGCCGGTGATGTCGGCCAACATCATTACCCGTGTGTCGGAAACGGCATACGACACGGTCAAGGTATTCGAGACCAACGTCAAGCCGCTGACCACCGCGGCCACGTCGCACTTTACGTTTTAAGCGATGAATCATCTCACCGCTCCGGAGTTGGCCGCCTGGCTGGCCGACCCCGCGCGCCCGCGGCCGCTGTTGCTCGACGTGCGCGAAAACTGGGAATTTGAAACTTGCAAGATCCCCGGTTCGATCCAGATCGCGATGAACACGATCCCGGCCCGCATCGAAGAACTCGACGACGAAGCCGAGATCGTCTGCATCTGCCACCACGGGGCGCGCAGCATGCAGGTCGCGGCCTTCCTGGAGCGCCATGGTTTCGGCAGGATGTTTAATTTGACAGGCGGCATACACGCCTGGGCTGTGCAGGTCGACAGCGCCATGCCCAAGTATTAAGGGCCGCGAAGCGGTGGCAGGGCGGGCGCGTCGTTCTTAACTTTACTATGATGACTCCCATGGAGAAAGCAATGCAGAAATCCTTACTCGCCGTGCTGATGGCCAGCGCATTTTGCTCAATGAATGCACAGGCTGCCGACCTGATCCAGGTCTACCAGCAGGCCATGGCGAACGATGCCACGTATGCAAGCGCACGCGCTTCGCTGGCAGCCGGTAAGGAGCGGGTCCCCCAGGGGCGCGCCGCATTGCTGCCGACAGTCAGTCTGGACGGCAGTGTCGTCAAGAACGACGTCGAAAATTCTCCATGGAACGAGGGCGCCGCCGGCACCAACGGCCCGATTGTCGGCAGCAATGCCGACTACCGCACGACCACCCATACCCTCACGCTGCAGCAGCCGCTGTTCCGCTGGGCCAACTGGCAGACTTACCAGCAGTCCAAGCTGCTGCAAGCGATCAGCGAAGCGCAGTTCGCCCAGGCGCAGCAAGACTTGATCACGCGCGTCTCGCAAGCCTACTTCGATGTGCTGGCCGCCGAGGACACGCTGGAACTGTCGCGCGCCCAAAAGACCGCCACCACCGAGCAGCTCGCCTCTGCCAAGCGCAATTTCGAAGTCGGCACCCAGACCATCACTGACACCCACGAAGCGCAGGCCGCGTTTGACCTGGTGGTGGCGCAGGAGTTTGCCGCCGTCAACGACCTGGAAAACAAGCGCAGCGTGCTGCAGGCGATCATCGGTACCGCACCCGGCACGCTGGCCCCGCTCAAGCCGGGCGTGCAGCTGAGCGCCCCGGAGCCGGCCCAGATCGAACCGTGGGTCTCGGCCGCCGAAAGCCAGAACTATGGGGTGGTCAGTTCCGAGCTGGCGTACGAATCGTCCAAGCGCGACATTCAAAAGAGCCGCGCCGGCCATTATCCGACGCTCGATCTGGTGGCCAATGCGCGCCACCAGACCAGCAGCGGTCAAATCAGCGGCCTGTCGGGCAGCAGCAATACGCGCGCCATCGGTATTCAGTACAGCGTGCCGCTGTTTAGCGGCTTCGGCGTGACGAGCCGCGTACGCGAATCGATCGCGCTCGAAGACAAGGCCCGCAACGATCTGGAAGCGACCCGCCGCAATGCCGCCAACGGCGCGCGTCTGGCGTATCTGGGCGTGAACAGCGGACTGGCCCAGGTCAAGGCGCTGCAGGCGGCCGAAGTGTCGAGCACCTCGGCGCTCGAGTCGAACAAGCTGGGCTACCAGGTGGGCGTGCGCATCAACATCGACGTGCTCAACGCGCAGCGCCAGCTGTACCTGACGCGCCGCGATTTGTCGCGCGCCCGTTACGACACCATCATGAACGGCCTGCGCCTGAAGGCGGCGGCCGGCTCGCTGCGCGAAGCCGATCTGGAGCCGGTCAACAATCTGCTGGCCAAGTAAGCCGGCCAGCCATACCAGAAACGCCCTGCGGGGCGTTTTTTTTGGGCGCGCATCTTCATCGCGCCCGACCCCAGCGCATCGTCTGCGCGCGGACCAGTGAATTTTTGCTAACGCTCCCTGTTGCGTTTCATCACTTTTAGCGGAAATCGGAGATTTCACGCTATAGTTGTCTCCTGTGACGAGCCAGCCGGACATACCTATTGTGATCGAGCCACACGACCCACCCGACGAGATCGAGCGCATCGCCGCCCTGTGCCGCTTGCACGTGCTCGACACGCCGGCCGACGACCGTTTCGACCGCATCACGGCCATTGCCCAGCGCCTGTTCCATGTGCCGATCGCGCTCATTTCGCTGGTTGACGGCGAGCGCCAGTGGTTCAAGTCGCGCGCCGGCCTCGATGCGTCCCAAACGCCGCGCAATATCTCGTTCTGCGGCCACGCCATCCTGGAAGAACGCCCCTTCATCGTGCACGATGCGCTGGCCGATCCCCGTTTCGCCGACAACCCGCTGGTGCTTGGCCCGCCCCACTTGCGCTTCTACGCCGGCATTCCGATCCACGAGGCGGGCGGCTGGCGGGTCGGCACCTTCTGCCTGATCGACACCTCGCCGCGCGCGTTTTCGGTCAGCGACCTGGCCGCCCTGCGCGACCTGGCGCATTGGGCCGAGACCGAACTCAATCTCTATTCGCTGGAACAGGCCACCGCCCTCACGCGCGAAAAGGAAGCGCGCCTGCAGGCCATCGTCGAACACGCGGGCGACGCCATCGTCACCATCGACGACTGCGGCGTGGTCGAAACCTTCAATCCGGCCGCCCAGCGCATCTTCGGCTACCGCGCCGACGAAGTGGTGGGCAAGCCCGTCACGCGCCTGGCCGCGCGCCACTACCGCGACACCCTCACGCAGATGGTGGCCGGCCTGGCGCGCGAAGGCATCGTCGGCAGCGCCCCCGCCAACCGCCAGATGTTCGCCCAGCGCCGCGACGGCACCCGCTTCCCGGTCAATGTGGTGGTCAGCGAAATGCGGATCGGCAAACGACGCGCCTTCACGGCCCTGGTGCGCGACATTTCGGAGCGGCGCCGTTCGAGCGACGACGTGCGCCGTCTGAACCGCCATCTGGCCGAAACGCTGGGCCTGCAGCAGGCCATTCTCGACAGCACCGACTACGCCATCATCGCGGTCAATTCGATCGGCCAGGTCACCATGTTCAACGCCGGCGCCCAGCGCATGCTCGGCTATGCGGAAGACGAAATGCGCACCCAGGACAAGCTGGCGCGCCTGCACGATCCGGCCGAACTGGCCGCGCGCGTGGCCCAGCTGTCGCAGGAGCTGGGCCGCCAGATCCGCCCCGGCGCTGAAGTGTTCATCGCCAAGGCACGCGAAGGCTTGCGTGACGAAAGCGAATGGACCTACATCCGCAAGGACGGCTCGCGCCTGCCGGTCATGCTGTCGATATCGGCGGTGTGGGACGAGGAACGCAAGGTGGCCGGTTTTGTCGGCATCGCCCAGGACCTGAGCGAGCGCAAAAAAATCGAGCAGCTCAAGCAGGAATTCATCTCGACCCTGTCGCACGAACTGCGCACGCCCCTGACCTCGATCCGCGGTTCGCTCGGCCTGCTGGCCGGCGGCGCGGCCGGCGCCGTGCCGCCCAAGGCGCAAATGCTGCTGGAGGTGGCGAACAAGAATTGCGACCGCCTGGTACGGCTGATCAACGATATCCTGGACGTGGAAAAAATCGAATCGGGCACCATGCGTTTCGACGCCGTGGTGCAGCCGCTGTTGCCCCTGGTCGAGCAGGCGGTTGCCGCCACCACCGCCTACGCCAGCCAGTACCAGGTCAGTTTCGATGTGCGCGCCGAACGCGACGATGTGTATGTGGCGGTCGACGCCGACCGCCTGACCCAGGTGATCGTCAACCTGCTGTCGAACGCGTCCAAGTTCGCCCCGCCCGGCGACGTGATCGACGTGCGCCTGCGCCGCCGCGCGCACACGGTGCGCCTGTCGGTGATCGATCACGGGATCGGCATCCCGCCGGCCTTCCACGACCGCATCTTCCAGAAATTCGCCCAGGCCGACGCCGCCGACAACCGGGCCAAGGGCGGCACCGGACTGGGCCTGAACATCACCAAAGCGATCGTGGAAAAGCATGGCGGCACCATCGATTTCATCAGCGAACCGGGAATACGCACCGAGTTCTATTTCGACCTGCCGCTGGCCGCCGTGCCGGCCACCGCGTAACCTGGAAGCCCTATGAGTGAATTGAATCTCGTGCTGTATGTGGAAGACGACCCGGATATCCAGATGGTCGCGCAAATGGCGCTGGAAGTGGTGGGCGGGCTGGCGCTGCGCGCCTGCAGCTCGGGCCGCGAAGCGCTCGACGCGGCCGCCGCCTGCCGGCCCGACCTGATCCTGCTCGACGTGATGATGCCCGACATGGACGGCCCGGCCACGCTGGCCGCGCTGCGCCAGCTGCCGGCCACCGCCAACACGCCGGTGATCTTCATGACCGCCAAGGTGCAGGCGGCCGAAGTGGCGCACTACAAGACCCTGGGCGCGATCGGCGTGATCGCCAAGCCCTTCGACCCCATGCAGCTGGCGCAGCAGGTGCGCCAGCTGTGGCTGGAGGCGGGCCTGTGAGCGCGCCCGACATGCAGGGCCAGGTCGATCTGATGGCCAAGGTATTTCTGGGCCGGCTGCCGGTGCGCTTCGAGAAGATGCACGCCGCGCTGGGCCAATGCCGCTTTGGCGCGGCCGATCCGCAGGCCGGCCTGACCGAGTTGCACCGACTGCTCCATTCGCTGGCCGGCGCGGCCGGCACCTTCGGCTTCGAGGGCCTGGGGCAGCGCGCCAAACAGCTGGAATTGCGCGTCGCCGCGCTGCTCGCCAGCGGGCGGCACGCCGACGCCGACCTCGAGCAGCTGGCCGCGGCGCTGACGAATTTGCAGAAAAAGGACTAGACCATATGGATAAATCGCTTGTATTTAGCAAGACCGCCAAGGGCATGACCGAGTTCAAATCCGGCGGCAAGAATCTGGGGCGCGAGCATGCGCGGGTGCTGTCGCTGATCAATGGCAAGTCGAGCATTGCCGAGATGGTCGAGCATGGCGCCCTGATCGAAGGCAAATTCGCGCCCGTCATCGACGCCTTGGTCGAGCAAGGCTTGATCCGCGTCTTCGAAGGCTCCAAATACCACAGCAACGCGTTCGACTGGACCCCGGGCCACAGCGACGAGGGCTTGTCCGACGTGCTGCCGGCGATCACGGTCGAAGAATTGTCGCCCCAGGAAAGCGTGCAGATCTGGGCCCAGGCCAAGCGCGGCGCGAGCGAACTGAAGTCGACCGGATTCTACTCATACGGCAACAAGACCACGCTGTCGCTGGTGGACGATCAAGTCGGCCTGCGCGCCCTGGTAGTGGAAGACGACGAAGAGCTGGCGGAATTGCTGGTGGTGCTGCTGTCGGAAAAAGGCATGCTGGTGCAGGTCGCGTCCGACGTGCCCGGCGCGCTGGCCGCGATTCAGCATGAGGCGCCGCCCGACATCGTGCTGCTCGACATCGTGCTGCCCGGCCAGCCCGGCAAGGACGGCTTCGATGTGCTGGCCTACATCCGGCGCCAGCAGGCATGGGCCAGGGTGCCGGTCATCATGGTCACCTCCGAAGTGTCGGACGACCAGGTGATGAAGGGCCTCAAGGCCGGCGCCGACGGCTACATCTTCAAGCCGTTCAAGTGGGAAGCGCTGTACGGCTGCATCAAGGAAACGCTGGGCATTTGACCCGTTAAAAGTCCGACTTGCCGAAGCGCGCCATGCCCTGGTTGAAGCCGGGCGGGTCGAGCGTGTCCAGCTTGAGAGGCAAGGCCGGACCGATCCAGCGCGCCAGCGTCGTGTGGTCGGCCACGTCGTCGTCCGTGAGCGGGTGCACCAGCGCGGTCAGGCCGGACGGTTCGAGCACGGCCGTGACGGCCGGCACCATCGCTTCGGTGAAATGGATCTCGAATTCGGGAATCGGATGCGGTCCCAGCGCGCGGTCGCGCATCGCGCCCACGAACAGCAGTTCGGCAATCGCGCCGCTGTCCATCGCCTGGGTCAGCCGCTGGTGCAGCGCCAGCGCCGTCGCGCGCGACTCTGCCGTGTAATAGATGTGCGCGTGGAAGGGGGCCTTGCCGGCGGACGCGCTCACAGGCCCGCTCCGGCTGCCCGGTCCTTGCGCTCGATCAGCTCGATCTTGTAGCCGTCCGGGTCGGTGACGAAGGCGATCACCGTGGTGCCGCCCTTGACCGGACCCGGTTCGCGCGTGACGTTGCCGCCGTTGGCCCGCACCGAATCGCAGGCCGCGACGATGTCGTCGGCCGAAATGGCCAGGTGGCCGTAGGCCGTGCCCATCTCGTACCGGTCCGTGCCCCAGTTGTAGGTCAGTTCCAGTTCCGCATGGTCCGGGTTGCTGCCGTAGCCGACGAAAGCGAGCGTGTACTTGTACTCGGGATTCTCGCTGGTGCGCAGCAGCGTCATGCCGAGCACCTTGGTGTAGAAGTCGATCGAGCGCTGCAGGTCGCCGACCCGGAGCATGGTGTGCAGAATGCGCATCGCGTTTCCTTGAAAAAGAAGCCAAAGATGCGATTCTAACCGCTCACGATTCCAGGCGTGCGTCGAGCGTGATGGTGGCGTTGAGCAGCTTGGAGACCGGGCAATTCTGCTTGGCGTCGAGCGCGGCCTTGTCGAACGCTTCCTGGGTGGCGCCGGGAATATTGGCCACCAGGTTCAGGTGCACGGCGCTGATCGCAAAGCCACCCTCGACTTTATCGAGCGTGACGGTGGCGGTGGTGTGCAAGCTCTTGGCGGTCATACCCGCTTCGCCCAGCTTGCCCGACAAGGCCATCGTGAAGCAGCCCGCGTGCGCGGCGCCGATCAGTTCTTCCGGGTTGGTGCCCGGACCGTTTTCGAAGCGGGTGTTGAAGCCGTACTGCGTATTGTCGAGCACCCCGCTCTGGGTGGAAATGCTGCCCTTGCCATCTTTGATGCCGCCACTCCAGGCGGCGCTGCCGGAACGTTTGATCATGGTGTTCTCCTTGCTTTGATTGAACATGCATGATGCGCGCGCCGGTGCCCGCCTTCTGTTCGGGGCCGCACGTTCTGGCCTGCCCGCTTACTTGCTGTGGCGCATGCCCTTGGCGGCGTCCGCACGCGGCTGCGCCTGCCCCGATGCGCCGGCAGCCGGCGGCGCGCCGGGGGTGCCGTGCAGGTCGGTGTCGACCAGGCCCTGGGCCAGGTCGGCGGCGGCCTGCTTCATCACGCCGCGTGGGGGCTTGGCGTGGCCTTCGGGCGACTCGTCGCGCTCGTGCGGCAGGCGCTTGGCGTCGTCGCTGCCGGTTTTGGCATCGGTATTGATCTTTCGGTCCGGCGTTTCGGCTACCATATGCGGCTCCAGTGGAATAGATGCTGCCATCGTAGCGCGTCGGACGCCGCGAAGTCGCCCGATTGGACATGCATTTGCGCAATAATACGGACATCGCCCCCCCGCAATTTGGAAGGAACCCTTCAGTGACATCGAGTCTGGCCCCGGCAGAAGAAACAGGGAACTGCCACAACTGCGGCGCTGCCGTCAGCTACCATTACTGCGCCGTGTGCGGACAGGAAACGCGCCTGCACGTGCCCAGCGCGGGCGAGTTCATGCACGAATTCGTCGGCCACTATGTGGCGCTCGAAGGGCGGCTGTGGCGCACCATCTATTTCCTGCTCCGCAAGCCGGGGTTCCTCAGCGCCGAATACATCGCCGGCCGGCGCAAGCGCTATGTCGAGCCGCTGCGCGTGTACTTGACGTTCAGTATTTTGTTTTTCGCCCTGCTCAAGGTGATCGGCCCGCCCGTGGTCCTGCCCGGCACCAAGAGTGCCATGGTGGCGCAGAGCGGCAAGAGCGCCCCCGCCGCGCCCCCGTCCGACCATGCCGCCAAGGTGGGCAAGAAGAGCGCCTCGCTGATTCAGATCGATCCGGGCGACGATAGCAAGATCGTCAGCAGCGTGCCCGGCGTCGGTCCCAAGCTGACCGCCTTTATCAACAAGCCGCTCGACGAGCAGGTCAAGGCGCTGGCGGCCGGCTTTTTCGCCTACGTGCCGTACGCCATGTTCTGCCTGATGCCGCTGTTCGCCCTGTACCTCAAGCTGCTCTATCTGGGCAGCGGCCGGCGCTACGGCGAGCACCTGCTGTTCGCGCTGCATACGAATGCCTTCGCCTTCGGCACCTTCGGGCTGATGATCGTGGCCGGCTACCTGAACCTGGACGTCATCGTGTTCCTGCTCGGGGTGTGGCTGGTGGCCTACCTGCCGCTGGCGATGCGGCGCGTGTACGGCGGCGCGCGCTGGGCCACCGGCCTGCGCTGGATCACGCTGATGATCGCGCACATGCTGAGCCTGTCGGCGGCGATCGTCGCCGCCCTCGGCCTGGCTATCCTAAATTGAAGAACGGCTTCGGCTCCCACAGTTCGACCTTGTTGCCATCCGGGTCGATGAACCAGCCGAAGCGGCCGTAATCGTAGGAGGCGACCTCGCCGGCCAGCGCCGCGCCGGCCGCCTGCACCTGCTGCAGTGCGCCGTCGAGGTCGTCGACCATCAGGTTGAACATGAAACCGCGCGTCGATGGCGCGAAATAATCGCTGTCTTCCTTGAACGGCGAGAACACGGTGCAGCCGCCCGGCGGCACGGCGGTCGACATGAAACTGGCATAATCGGCCGACTCTGTGGGCAGGCCCAGTGCCGACTGGTACCAGGCCATGAGTGCCTGCGGATTGGGAGATTTGAAGAAGATACCGCCGACGCCGAGTGCTTTTGCCATGTTCGCTCCTGAAAAAAGGGTACTCACGATGCCATAACTTGCCCGAATGCGTCGCCGCCTACTATACTGTGCATGCATACAGCATTGGCGACGCTGGCCCTGACGCTGGCCTCTATGGCAGAAGCTGGCATTATGGGTTACTCTCCTGCGTGTCGCTACCCCCCAACCGCCGAGATTTTTATGCCTGCAACGCCTGAAACGCAAAAAACCATCGCGCTGGTCGTGCGGCCGAACACCGCCGGCATCGGCGAGGCCGTGGGCAGCATCGTCGACTTTCTGCACGGCGCCGGCTACCGCGTGGTGCTGGAGGCCGAAACGGCGGCCCACCTGGGCCTGGCCGGCCTGGAAGCGATGGGCGCGGCGGCAATCGGCAAGGTCGCCAGCGCCGCCATTGTCATGGGCGGCGACGGCACCATGTTGGGCATCGCGCGCCAGCTGGCGCCCTTCGACGTGCCCCTGATCGGCATCAACCAGGGCCGGCTCGGCTTCATGACCGACATTCCCATCGAGCGCATGCTGCCGGTGCTGGCCGAAATTTTGTCCGGCAAGGCGCGCGCCGAAAAGCGCACCCTGCTCGAAGGCCGGGTGCTGCGCGACGGAGCCATGATCGCCTGCGGCCTGGCCGTCAATGACGTGGTGGTGGCGCGCGGCGCAGGCGCCGGCATGGCCGAACTCAAAGTGACGGTCGACGGCATCTTCATGTACAACCAGCGTTCCGACGGTTTGATCATTTCCACGCCCACCGGTTCGACCGCCTACGCGCTGTCGGCGGGCGGCCCGCTGCTGCATCCGAGCCTGAACGGGATCGTGCTGGTGCCGATCGCGCCGCACGCGCTGTCGAACCGGCCCATCGTGGTGCCGGATTCGAGCGAGATCGTGGTCGAAATCGTCAGCGCGCGCGACGCCAGCGTCAACTTCGACATGCAAACCTTCGCCAGCCTGATGCACGGCGACCAGATCGTCATTTCGCGTTCGCCCAACCACATCACCTTCCTCCATCCCGAGGATTGGAGCTACTACCATACGCTGCGCGAAAAGCTGCACTGGAACGAGCATCCGTCGGTCGATGGCAAGCTGCGCTGACACCGTTCACCTTATCCGAATCTCCTCATTACTTCATGCTGCGTACACTCTCCATCCGCGACTTCGTCATTGTCGAATCGATCGAACTTGAATTCTCGAGCGGCTTTTCCGTCTTCACCGGCGAAACCGGCGCCGGCAAGTCGATCCTGATCGACGCGCTGCAGCTGGCCCTGGGCGGGCGCGGCGACGCCAGCGTGGTGCGCGAAGGCGCGGCCAAGGCCGACATCACGGCCGATTTCGCCGTTTCGGGCGCGGCCGCCGAGTGGCTGGCGCAAAACGAATTCGCGCAGGACGAGGGCGGGGCCCTGCTGCGCCGCGTGATCGACAACGCGGGCCGCTCCAAGGCCTTCATCAACGGCATCGCCGCCACCGCCACCCAGCTGCGCGACCTGGGCGACCTGCTGGTCGACATCCATGGCCAGCACGCGCACCAGTCGCTGCTCAAGACCGACGCCCAGCGCGCGCTGCTCGACAACCAGGCCGCGTTCAAGGATGCGGGCGCCGGCGAAGACGCGCGCAGCGTGGCGGCCAGCTACAAGGCCTGGCGTGCGCTGGCAAAGCAGCGCGAGGAATTCGAAACCAACGCCAAAAACGTGCTGATGGAGCGCGAGCGGCTCGAGTGGCAGGTGGCCGAGCTGGAAAAGCTGGCCGTCAAGCCGGGCGAGTGGGCCGAGATCGGCAATGAGCACAGCCGCCTGTCGCACGCGGCCAGCCTGCTCGACGGCGCGCAGGAAGCGCTGGCGGCTATTTCCGAATCCGACCACCCGATCATCTCGCAGCTGTCGTCGCTCAACCAAAAGCTGGGCAAGCTGGTCGACGTCGACGCGCAGCTGCAGCCGGTGTTGGATTGCATGGGCCCGGCTCTGATCCAGTTGCAGGAAGCGGTCTACGCGCTCAATAATTATCTCGACAAGGTCGACCTCGATCCGGCCCGCCTGCGCGAAGTCGAAGCGCGGCTCGACGCGATCCACAGCACGGCGCGCAAGTTCCGCGTCACGCCCGAGGAACTGCCGGCCGAATATGCGGCGCAGTCGGAGCGCCTGGCGCAGCTGGCCGACGCCAGCGACCTCGATGGCCTGCGCAAGCAGGAAGAAAAGATCAAGGCCGCCTACATGGCCGCTGCCGCGCGCCTGTCCAAAACGCGCGCCGCCGCCGCCAAGCTGCTCGGCACCCAGGTGACGGCCGCGATGCAGGAACTGAGCATGAGCGGGGGCAGCTTCGTGGTCGGGCTCAACCCTTCCGAGCCGACCGCCAGCGGCCTGGAACAGGTTGAATTTTTGGTGGCCGGCCACGCCGGCGTGGCTCCGCGCCCGCTGGCCAAGGTGGCGTCGGGCGGCGAGCTGGCGCGCATTGCGCTGGCCATTTCCGTGATCACCTCCAACGCCACCACCACGCCGACACTGATCTTCGATGAAGTCGACAGCGGCATCGGCGGCGCGGTGGCCGAAGTGGTGGGGCGCCTGCTCAAGCGCCTGGGCCAGGAACGCCAGGTGCTGTGCGTGACCCACCTGCCGCAGGTGGCCAGCCAGGCCAACCAGCACTTCCAGGTCGCCAAGGGCACCACCGGCAGCGGCAAGACGGTATCGCACATCGATGTCCTCGACAGCAAGGCGCGGGTGGAGGAAGTGGCGCGCATGCTGGGCGGGGTGGAAATCACGGCCACCACGCGCAAGCACGCGCGCGAACTGCTCGCATCGTGACGGGAAGGCGCATAATCGACACCATGATCAATCCAGTCCATCACATCACCGCCAAGATCCGCCTGCTGAGCGAGGCGCGGGGCGGGCGCGCCGCGCCGGTTCCGGGCGGCGAGTTCACGGGCATCATTGCCGCCCGCGGCCAGCATTTTTCCTACCGCTGCATGATGCCGGCCGGGGGCCTGGCGCCCGGCGTCACGGCCACGGTCGATATCGAATTCCTGTTCCCCGAGCTGGCGCTGCCGTTCTTCCGCGTGCTCGACGAATTCACGCTGTGGGAAGGCGTCACCATCGGCCACGGCCGGGTCGTCAAACTGCCCTAGTCTCTATCTTCCGGCACATGCGCGGCCGGACGCGATTTCCTACACTGGGCTCTCTAGTCCACATCAACAAAGGAAATCGATGAACACCGTACGCACTTCCATGCTGGCCCTGGCTGCTTTTCTCGCGGCACCGTTGGCGCAGGCCGAGGATCCCTTCTACGTGGGCGGCGCAATCGGCCAGCGCAGCAGCATCACGCTCTACACCGACGGCGTCGCCCAAAAGGCGAGCAACGAACCACGCGCGTTCAACCTGCATGGCGGTTATGAGGTCAACGAGCATTTTGCGATCGAGGCCGGCTATACCCGATTCGGCAAGTACCGTTTCGGGGGCGGCGAGAGCATCAACCTGGGCGCTACCTACCTCGCGGCCAAGGGCAGCATCGCGCTCGGCGACAAATTTTCCCTGTTCGGCAAGGCCGGGATCGCAGACCATTCGCTCAAGCTGACTGGGTCCACACAGGACGATGGGACGTACGGCAAAACGCGGCCGATGTTCGGCGCCGGCTTAGCCTACCGCGTGAGCGAACAAGTCGCGCTCAAGTTCGAAGTGCTCGATTACGGCACGCTGCACACGGGAGCGGGCGACCTGAAGATGCGCCAGTTCGAAGCCGGGCTCGATTTCCGCTTCTGACGCCGGCCGCTAGTAGCGGTAGGTGAACATGGTCACCACGCTGGTGCCGCCGGCGTGCGCGATGCGCGGGCTGGCGGCAGCGGCGCCCAGATAGCGCCACTGCGCGATCGACGTCGTCAGGCCCAGCTTGCGGTTCACTTCCCAGCGCCATTGCAGGCTCAAGGCGACGTCGCGCGGGCCGCCGTCGGGCTCATAGGTGGCGCTGCCGAAATCGTCGCGCAGGGCGGAGCGGTTGGCCAGGCGCGTGCTCAGTTCCACCCCCATGTTGTGATGGGGCGCCGTCTGGCGCCAGTGGCTGGCCGCCAGCGACAAGGTCGCGCCGTGCCCGTCGCCGCCGCCGCCGCCCATCAACGTGGCGCCCACGCCCAGGCCGCGCGACACCTGCCATCGCCAATAGCCGCCTGCTTCCAGCGTCAACCGCCGGCGCCCTGCGCTCCCCTGGTCCGATAGCGCGCCACTTTGCGCCATGGTCGGAGCAAGCAGCGGACCATAGCGCAGGCCCGTTTGGTCGGACAGTTCGATCCCGACGACGTTCATATTGACGAATACCCCGTTTGCCCATTGCGCCGACACCAGCGGCACCAGGTTGATCTGGTCCCGATCGCGCCCTTGCGGGTGCTGCTGCCAGACGGCCGCCAGCGACAGGTAGACGTCGCGCGAGCCCTCGGGCATGAAGCGGGGATCCGATTGCGCCGCTGCGGGGCCTGCGGCCAGCATCAGCGTCAGCGCCGTCGTGGTAACAGAATGGCGCATGTCAGATATAGCCCAGTTCGAGGGCGCGCAGCACGGCGCGCAGGCGGTCGCGCACACCCAGTTTTGCCAGGATGCTCGAGACGTGGTTCTTGATCGTGCCTTCGCTCGGCCCCAGTGCGGCGGCGATTTCGGCATTGTTGGACCCGGTCGCCATCAGCGCCAGGATCTCGGTTTCGCGTTCGGTGAGCACCGACGCCGCGGCGGGCGCGCCCCCGCGCTCGTAGCAGGCGCGCGTGCGCTCGGTCAGCACCGGCCGGAACAAGGTGCGCCCGGCAGCCACGCTGCGGATGCCTTCGGCCAGGCGTTCGAGCGAAATGTCCTTGAGCAGAAAGCCGCGCGCGCCGGCGCGCATGCCGTCGAACAGGGCTTCGTCGTCGTCGAAGGTGGTCAGCAAAATGGCCGGCGGCAGGCGCGCCGGCCGGCGGCGCAGCAGTTCGATGCCCGAACACTGCGGCATGCGCACGTCGAGGAGCATGATGTCGGCGTCGACGCTGGCAAGCATCGCTTCGGCCTCGTTGCCGTCGCCCGCTTCGGCCACCACGCGGATATCGGGCGTCATGTCGAGCAGGCCCCGTATGCCGCTGCGCACCAGGGTCTGGTCGTCGACCAGCAGCACCCGGATCATGCCGCGCTCCCGGCCAGCGGCAGGGCGATCGCGAGCCGGTAGCCGCGTGCCTCGCCGGCGCCGGCCTGCAGCGTGCCTCCCTGCGCCACGATGCGTTCGCGCATGCCGCGCAGGCCGTTGCCCTCGCGCGCGCCGCGCGGGCCGGCGCCGTCGTCCTCCACGTCCAGCAGCGCCTGCCCGTCCGCGCAGCGCAGGGCGATCCGCAGGCGCGTTGCGCCGGCATGCCGCACCGTGTTGGTGATCGCTTCCTGGACGCAGAAGAACAGGGTGTGGGCCAGCACCGGCGACGCCATGTCGGGTTGCTCGTCGAAGGCGAGGCTGATGGCCGGCTCCGGGATGCCGCTGCACAGGGTCGCGATGGCGGCGCGCAGGTCGATCCGTTCATGCCGTTCGCTGCTGACGACGGTGCGCACTTCGGCCAGCAGACTGCTGGCCAGTTCGCGCGAGGTGCGCAGCGAGGCGGGTGCGGCATCGGCGCTCTGGCGCAGCGCCAGGTCCAGGTGCAGGTTGAGGGCGGTCAGGTGATGGCCGACAGCGTCATGCAGGTCGCGCGCAATGCGCATGCGCTCGGAGGCGCGCACGGTATCGGACAGCATGGACTGGGTGGCCAGCAGGCGGGCGTTGGTTTCGGCCAGATTCAGACGGGCGGCGCGTTCGCGCACGGCGAGGCCGGTCACGATGAACACAATGACCTGCACCAGCAGGCCGAGTGCGGCGAATGCCAGAATCCGGGCCCACATGCTGTCGTTCAGCGTGGGCGCGAAGCGCAAGGCAATGAGCAGCATGGCGGCCACGGTGGCGCCGAGGTGCAGTGCCAGCCAGCGCAGGGCGCGGCGCGGTGGCAGCACCACCGCCAGTTCGGCCGTCACCACGTAGCTCAGCGCCGACAGGCCGACGCTGCATAGCAGCACTTGCAGCGCCAGCATGGCGGTGGCCAGCGGCGTGGGCGCGCGCATCCGGGTGCGCAGCCACAAGAGGGCCGCGCACAGCGGTGCCAGCAGCACATGAAAACCGACCATCAGCTGGTAGGCCAGTTCGCGCCGTTGGCTGCCGGCGCGCAGCGCCGATGGCGGCTTGGTGAAATGCGATGCGATCAGTTCGGCCAGGGCGCCGGCCGGCGTATGCAGGTCGGCCCGCCCGACGCCGTCAGCCAGAAGGGTCAGCACTTCAATCACCCCGAAGAACAGGCAGGCCAGCACGCCGATGGCGCCGATGCGGTTGATTCTGTACCAGTTAAGCATGCAAATAGGGGGTGGGTGGAAAGGGGGCAGGGCTGCGGCGCATTCTACGGCAAGCCGCAAACGGCTGACAGTGCCGGAAGTCATATGGGCGAAACGGCGCCGATAGCCTAGAATGCAGCGCCATGAACCGACTCGTCCTGCTCACCTTTGCTCTTTGCGCGCCCGCCGCGCTGGCCGCCGCCGCGGCCGATCCGTTGGTGATCACGATCGTGGGCGAGCGCGATGCCGAGTGGGGCAGTTATCGCCAGGGTTACGAGGCGGTGCACCAGTTCGAGCGGATCACGCGCACGCGGCCCCTGATCCAGGCGCATATGCAGATTCAGCCGCTGCGCGAAGACGTGTCGTTGGCCGGGGTCGAGGTCGAGCTGGCGGGCGAGACGACGCGCGCGCCGATCGCCCTCGACGGCGTGGGCCGCGCAACTATTCCGATGGACCGCCGCGCCTACGACGAGGATGCGCTGCTGCGCCTGAACCGGCGCAAAGGCAATTACCGCATCAGCGGCTTGTTTACGATACGCGAGCGCGCCGACGGCCGTTACAGCGTTGCCGATCTGCGCGCCGCCTGCGACCAGATGCTCTCCGCGCAGCGCGAGGCCGGCAACCGCTTTACCTTGTGGGGCAAGGAGTGCGCCGGCGTGAAGTTCATTTACGCCCTTGACGACAGCGCCGCGACGGTCGCCTTCGACGAGAGCGGCGTTGCGCGCGGCACGCTGGCCGGCGCGCCCGAGGCGCCGTTCACCTTGCCGCCCATACCCACCCGCTATCGGGTGCTCACCTACCGCTTCGCCGACTGGCCAGCCGCAGGCGTTCTCCTGACCTCGACCCCGCCGCTGGCAATCACTGCCGCGTATCGGTAAAACGTATAATACGGCCTCCCATCGACCTTGCCGGATACCCCAATGGCCTACCGCAAAGAACCTCCGCACACCCACGGCAGCATCCCCAAGACCGCGCTGGTGCTGGTCAACCTGGGCACGCCCGACGAGGCCACCACGCCGGCCGTGCGACGCTACCTGAAGGAGTTTCTGTCGGATCCGCGCGTGGTCGAAATCCCGCGCGCCATCTGGTGGATGATCCTGCACCTGATCATCCTGCCGTTCCGTTCATCCAAGTCGGCCGCCAAGTACGCGTCGATCTGGACCCGCGAGGGCTCGCCGCTCAAGGTCCACACCCAGAAGCAGGCGGTTCTGCTGCGCGGCGCGCTGGGCCGGCGCGGGCACAAGGTGCAGGTGGTGATGGCGATGCGCTACGGTTCGCCGTCGCTGCCGGAAGTGCTGGACCAGCTCAAGGCCGAGAACTGCGATCGGATCGCGATCCTGCCCGCCTACCCGCAGTATTCGGGCACCACCACCGGCTCGATCAACGACGCCGTGTTCGCCCACTACGCCCAGGTGCGTAACGTGCCCGAGCTGCGCTTTGTGCGCAACTACCATGACCATCCCGGCTACATCAGCGCCTTGCGCGAGAGCGTGCTGCGGCACTGGGAAAAGAATGGCCGCGGCGACAAGCTGGTGATGAGCTTCCACGGCGTGCCGAAACGCACGCTGCTGCTGGGCGACCCCTACCACTGCGAATGCCACAAGACGGCGCGCCTGCTGGCGGCCGAGCTGGGACTGCGCGAAGGCCAGTACCTGGTGACTTTCCAGTCGCGCTTTGGCAAGGCCGAATGGCTGCAGCCCTACACCGCGCCCACGCTGCAAAAGCTGGCCCAGGAAGGACTCAAGAGCGTGGACCTGATCTGCCCGGGCTTTACCAGCGACTGCCTGGAAACCCTGGAAGAGATCGCGATCGAAGCCAAGCACGACTTCAAGGCCGCCGGCGGCAAGGAATTCAATTACATCCCTTGCCTGAACGAAAACATGCCCTGGGTCGACGGTATGGCTGATATTGCCGAGCAACACCTGGCCGGCTGGCCGACCAAGTTGACAGAGGCGCAACAGCAAGCGGTGAAAAGCGATAAGGAAGCGGGGCGCCAGAATGCGCACAAGCGCGGCGCCGCCTGAGAGCAGGCGCGCCGGAGCGGGGTGTTAGAATAGCGGGTTCTGGGGGTTCAGGCCGGAATAGACGATCCACGCCAGCGCAAGCACGGTGTAGACGACGACGGTAGCGGCGATCAGCGGCAGCTTCATGACGGTACTCCTTGACGCTTTGTTGCGACAATTCGCAAATTCGGCGCATTCATTACATAGTAATCCGTTCCTGCATTTGCGCGAGTCTCCAAATTGGTAATATTTGTAACGTTGCTTACATATATCGCATGTACGCAACACTCGCCCGCCAAATACCCCTTGAAACTGTAGGTTATACCCCCATCTGCGGGGCTGTGTGGTTAGCAAGACACGTCAAATAAATAGCTAAGTCATTGATAGTAGGAGTTTTTTCGATGCAAGACCAAGAAAACCAGGAAGTGTCCAATAACCCGGAAGAAACCGTCCAGGCGCCAGCGCCGGAGTCGGCCGAGCCTAGCCTGGAAGAGCAGCTGAGCGCGACCGAAGCCAAGCTGGCCGAGATGCACGACGCCTTCATGCGCGCCAAGGCAGAAGGCGAAAACATCCGCCGCCGCGCCCAGGAAGACGTGTCCAAGGCCCACAAATTCGCGATCGAAAGCTTCGCCGAAGCCATGGTGCCGGTGCGCGACAGCCTGGAAATGGCGCTCAAGGTCGAGACCCCGTCCATCGAATCGCTCAAGGAAGGCGTCGAAATGACCCTCAAGCAGCTCACTTCGGCGTTCGAAAAGAACCGCCTGGTCGAGATCATGCCGGAGCAGGGCGACAAGCTGGACCCGATGAAGCACCAGGCCGTCGCCGTGGTGCCGGCCGAGCAGGAAGCCAATACCGTGGTCAATGTGTTGCAAAAAGGTTATATGATTGCCGACCGCCTGCTGCGTCCGGCCATCGTGACGGCAGCGCAAGCGAAATAAATACATACGTGCGACCTTGAAAGCGCGCAGTTTTACCAAATATCTGAGTCATCTGAAACTAAGTAAATAAAAGGAAAAAATCATGGGCAGAATTATCGGTATTGACCTGGGAACGACCAACTCCTGCGTCGCGATCATGGAAAATGGTCAGCCAAAGGTAATCGAAAACGCTGAAGGCGCACGTACGACGCCTTCCATTATTGCTTACCAAGAAGATGGCGAGATCCTCGTTGGCGCGCCGGCGAAACGCCAGGCCGTCACCAATCCAAAGAACACCCTGTTCGCCGTCAAGCGCCTGATCGGCCGCAAGTTCGACGAAAAAGAAGTGCAAAAGGACATCGGCCTGATGCCTTACTCGATCACCAAAGCCGACAACGGCGATGCGTGGATCGGCGTGCGCGACAAAAAATTGGCGCCACCGCAAATCTCGGCCGAAGTGCTGCGCAAGATGAAGAAAACCGCCGAAGACTACCTCGGCGAAGAAGTGACCGAAGCGGTCATCACCGTGCCTGCGTACTTCAACGATTCGCAGCGTCAGGCGACCAAGGATGCCGGCCGGATCGCCGGTCTGGACGTCAAGCGCATCATCAACGAGCCGACCGCTGCCGCACTGGCATTTGGCCTGGACAAGACCGACAAGGGCGACCGCAAGATCGCCGTGTATGACCTGGGCGGCGGCACGTTCGACGTCTCGATCATCGAAATCGCCGACGTCGAAGGCGAAAAGCAGTTCGAAGTGCTGTCGACCAACGGCGACACCTTCCTGGGCGGCGAAGACTTCGACCAGCGCATCATCGATTACATCATCGACGAATTCAAAAAGATCAACGGCCTCGATCTGAAAAAAGATCCGATCGCCCTGCAGCGCATCAAGGCTTCGGCCGAGCGCGCCAAGATCGAACTGTCGTCGTCGCAGCAGACCGAAATCAACGAGCCGTACATCGCCATGGCGAACGGCGCGCCGGTCCACCTGAACCTCAAGATGACCCGCGCCAAGCTGGAGTCGCTGGTGGAAGAGCTGATCATCGCCACCATCGAGCCATGCAAGACCGCCATCAAGGATGCCGGCGTTAAAGTCACCGACATCGACGACATCATCCTGGTCGGCGGCATGACCCGTATGCCGAAGGTGCAGGAAAAGGTCAAAGAATTCTTCGGCAAAGAGCCGCGCAAGGACGTCAACCCGGACGAAGCGGTCGCTGTCGGCGCCGCCATTCAGGGTTCGGTCCTGTCGGGCGAACGCAAGGACTTGCTGCTGCTGGACGTGACGCCACTGTCGCTGGGTATCGAAACCCTGGGCGGCGTGATGACCAAGATGATCCACAAAAACACGACCATCCCGACCAAGTTCAGCCAGGTGTTCTCGACCGCCGACGACAACCAGCCTGCGGTGACCATCAAGGTCTACCAGGGCGAGCGTGAAATCGCGGCCGGCAACAAGGGCCTGGGCGAATTCAATCTGGAAGGCATCCCGCCTGCATCGCGCGGCACGCCGCAGATCGAAGTGACCTTCGACATCGACGCCAACGGCATTCTGCACGTGGGCGCCAAGGACAAGGCCACCGGCAAAGAAAACAAGATCACGATCAAGGCCAACTCCGGCCTGACCGAAGCCGAGATCCAGAAAATGGTCAAGGACGCCGAAGTCAACGCCGAAGAAGACAAGAAAGTGAAAGAACTGGCCGAGTCGCGCAACCAGGCCGACGCGCTGGTGCACTCGACCCGCAAATCGCTGACCGAATACGGCGACAAGCTGGAAGCGGGCGAGAAAGAGAAAATCGAAGCGGCCATCGGCGACGTCGAAGGCGCGATCAAGTCCGGCGACAAGGCCGAGATCGACGCCAAGGTGGCGGCGCTGTCGACCGCATCGCAAAAGCTGGGCGAGAAGATGTACGCCGACATGCAGGCGCAGCAGGCAGCGGCGGGCGGCGGCGACGCCGGTCAGCAGCCAGGCGGCAATGCGGGCGGCCAGCAAGCGCAGGATGACGTGGTGGACGCCGACTTCAAGGAAGTCAAAGACGCCAAGTAATCCCCGCGGGAACGCCTTCGGGCGTTCCGCGTGAATACGGCCGAGCCCATTGCGGCTCGGTTTTTTTGCATAAACGAAGTACGTTTTCAGTCAGACAGCAAGGTGCCGACAAATGGCAAAGCGTGATTTTTACGAGATCCTCGGGGTCGCCAAGAATGCTTCGGAAGAAGAGATCAAGAAGTCGTATCGCAAGCTTGCGATGAAATACCATCCGGACCGCAATCCGGACAGTAAAGAATCGGAAGAGAAGTTCAAGGAAGTCAAAGAAGCCTACGAGATGCTGACCAATCCGGAAAAGCGCGAAGCGTATGACCGTTACGGTCACGCCGGCGTCGATCCGAACATGGGTGGCGGCGGTGGCGGCGGCTTTGGCGCCGGCGGCTTTGCCGACAGCTTCGGCGACATCTTTGGCGACATCTTCGGCGGTGGCGGCGGCCGTGGCCGCGGCGCCGGTCCGCAGGTATATCGCGGCGCCGATCTGCGCTACAACCTCGAGATCACCCTCGAGCAGGCCGCGCACGGCTTCGACACCACCATCCGCGTGCCGAGCTGGGACAAATGCGACACCTGCCACGGCAGCGGCGCCAAGCCGGGCACCTCGCCCACCACCTGCACCACCTGCGCCGGCCACGGCCAGGTGCGCATGCAGCAGGGCTTCTTCAGCATCCAGCAGACCTGCCCCAAATGCCACGGCAGCGGCAAGGTCATCACCGATCCGTGCGCACCTTGCGGCGGCCAGGGGCGCATCAAGCGCAACAAAACGCTGGAAGTGAAGATCCCGGCCGGTATCGACAATGGCATGCGCATCCGCTCGTCCGGCAACGGCGAACCGGGCACCAACGGCGGACCGTCGGGCGACCTGTATGTGGAGATCCACATCAAGCCGCACGCCGTGTTCCAGCGCGAAGGCGACGACCTGCATTGCGAAATGCCGATTTCGTTCGTCAAGGCCACGCTGGGCGGCGAGATCGAAGTGCCGACGCTGTCGGGCAAGGTGTCGTTCACGATCCCTGAAGGCACCCAGTCGGGCAAGACCTTCCGCCTGAAATCCAAGGGCATCAAGGGCGTGCGTTCCGGCTACGCGGGCGACCTGTTCTGCCACGTGGCGGTCGAAACGCCCGTCAAGCTGACCGACAAGCAGAAGGACTTGCTCAAGGAGTTCGAGCGTCTGACGGCCGAAGGCGGCGCCAAGCACAGCCCGCAGAGCAAAGGGTGGATGGACAAGGTCAAAGACTTTTTCGAATAAAATGACGGTCTCGGAACCGCTGGCGCCGACAGGTACCAGCGGTTTTTTTACGAATGAACAGGGAAATTCATGGACGCGAAAACTGAACTGGCAATCGATGCGCTGTTAAAGCGCAACAAAGACTGGGCGGCCGATATGGTCGCCAAGAACGAGAACTTCTTCAAGGCGCTGACTGCGCAGCAGAGTCCTGAATACTTGTGGATCGGCTGCTCCGACAGCCGCGTGCCGGCCAACGAGCTGCTGGGCCTGGCACCGGGCGAGCTGTTCGTGCACCGCAATATCGCCAATGTGGTGGTGCATTCGGACTTGAACTGCCTGTCGGTGCTGCAGTTCGCGATCGATGTCCTCAAGGTCAAGCACGTGATCATCGTCGGCCACTACGGCTGCTCGGGTGTGCACGCGGCCATGATCAACACGCGCGTGGGCCTGGCCGACAACTGGCTGCGCCACGTACAGGACGTCGCGCAAAAGCACGAGAAGTATCTGGGCGACGCGCTGCCGTCGCGCGCGCGCGCCGACCGCCTGTGCGAACTCAATGTGCTCGAGCAGGTTGTCAACACGGCCCAGACCACGGTGGTGCAGGACGCGTGGGAGCGCGGACAGGAATTGACGGTGCACGGCTGGGTGTATGGCCTGCATGACGGCTTGCTGCGCAACCTGGGCATCAGCGTGAGCGCAGCGGACGAGCTGGCGCCTAGCCTGGCGTCGCGTTTGCTGCAGTACGAAAAGGCGTAGAGGCAAGGGTGAACAACAACGACCTGCGCGCGATCCGGGACACCGTCCGCACCTTCGTCACTGAACGCGACTGGGACCAGTTCCACACGCCCAAGAACCTGTCCTCGGCCCTATCGGTGGAGGCGGCCGAACTGCTGGAGCACTTTCAGTGGCTAAAGACCGGCACCTTCGACGAACTGGGCGCCGACAAGCTGACCGAAGTGCGTCACGAAATGGCCGATGTGCTGGTCTACCTGGTGCGCCTGGCCGACAAGCTCGACGTCGACCTGGGCGCCGCGGTCGAGGAAAAAATGGTCCTGAACCGTATCAAATACCCGGCCGACAAGGTGCGCGGCGACGCGCGCAAATACCACGAGTATCCTGACACTTGATTTTGATGCAATTGCGGCATGCTTCCATTAGAATGCGGGATAATATTTTATTGTTGAGTTGATAATGTTGCGTGCAGTGGTAGCGGGTGCCTTGTTGTTGGCCGGTAGCGCGGTACAAGCCCAGAGTCCTGTCGTTCTGGAGCCTGGTTTCACGCTGGACGGGCAAACCGCGGCGCAATTGTCGGCATCCTGGTGGAAGTGGGCGATGGCCGAACCGCGCGAAAACAATCCGGTCGCCGACCAGACGGGCAAGCTGTGCGCAACTAGGCAGCAGGGCAATGTCTGGTTTCTCGCAGGCGGCTTCGGCTCCTCGAAAATCAGCCGCCGCTGCGAGATTCCGGCCGGTAAAAGCATCTTTTTCCCGGTCGTGAACATGATGTATTACCCGGCAGCGGAACACAACGGTTTTTCCTGCGCCAACGCCATCCGCCTCGCCGCGTATAACAACGGGCGGGCGGTGGACCTGTTCGTGGAGATCGACGGGGTCGCGGTCAAAGACGTCATCCGTTTCCGGGCACGCACGTCCAAGTGCTTCAACATTCTCGAGCGGGTCGATCCCGCGTTTGAGCCCTACAACGCGTATCCCTCGGCATCGGACGGCTTCTGGATCGGGCTCAAACCGCTCGCGCCGGGACCGCACCACATCAAATTCGGCGGCCGCTACAACCGCAGCAGTTCCGCCTTCGGCAAGATGGTGCAGGACATCGATTACGACATCACCGTCAAATAAGGCCGATCAGAACGACGCCCGGCCGGCTTGCGCGCCGCCTGCGCAGCGGTGCTGGCCGTGCCGTCGCAATTTTTCTCAGATGCCACCCATGCAAACGTACTTCACAACCAGGTAATCCTCGATGCCGTAGCGTGATCCTTCGCGCCCCAGGCCGGACTGCTTGACCCCGCCGAACGGCGCCACCTCGCTGGAAATGAGTCCCGTATTCACGCCCACCATCCCGCTTTCGAGCGCATCGGCCACACGCCACACGCGGCCGATGTCGCGCGCGTAAAAGTAGGCGGCCAGGCCGAATTCGGTATTATTGGCCATGGCGATCACGTCTTCCTCGGTCTTGAAGCGGAACAGCGGCGCCAGCGGCCCGAAGGTCTCTTCGGTGGCGACCATCATCGACGCATTCACGTCGGCGATGATGGTGGGCTGGAAGAAGCTGTGGCCCAGCGCGTGGCGCTTGCCGCCGGCCAGCAGACGGCCCCCTTTGGCCAGCGCGTCGGCGATGTGTTCTTCCACCTTGAGCACGGCCTTCTCTTCGATCAGCGGGCCTTGCGTGACACCGGCTTCCTGCCCGTTGCCGACCTTGAGCTTGGCCACGGCCGCCACCAGTTTCTGCGCAAACGCGTCGTACACGCCGTCCTGCACATAGATGCGGTTGGCGCACACGCAGGTCTGGCCCGCATTGCGGTACTTGGACGCGATCGCGCCTTCCACCGCCGCATCGAGATCGGCATCGTCAAACACGATGAAGGGCGCGTTGCCGCCCAGTTCCAGCGACAGCTTCTTGATGGTCGGCGCACATTGCTGCATCAGGATCCGGCCTACCTGGGTCGAGCCGGTGAAGGTTAGTTTGCGCACGACGGGGTTGGAGGTCATCTCGCCGCCGATCGCTTTGGAGTCGCCCGTGATCACGCTGAACACGCCCTTGGGCACGCCCGCGCGCTCGGCCAGCACCGCCAGCGCCAGCGCCGAAAACGGCGTCAGCTCGGCCGGCTTGACCACCATCGGGCAGCCCGCAGCCAGCGCCGGGCCCACTTTACGGGTGATCATCGCAGCCGGGAAATTCCAGGGCGTGATGGCGGCGCACACGCCGATCGGTTCTTTGGTCACCACCATGCGCCGGTCCGGCCATGGCGACTGCAAGGTGTCGCCCTCGATGCGCTTGCCTTCTTCGGCGAACCATTCGATGAACGAGGCGGCGTAGGCGATCTCGCCTTTCGACTCGGCCAGCGGCTTGCCCTGTTCGGCCGTCATGATCAAGGCCAGGTCGTCGGCGTTTTCCAGCATCAGGTCGTTCCATTTGCGCAGGATGGTGCTGCGCTCCCTGGCCGTCTTTTTGCGCCAGGCGGGCCAGGCGGCGCTGGCGGCGTCGATCGCGCGCGCGGTCTCGGCTTGGCCCATGTGGGGCACGCGGCCGAGCGCTTCGCCGGTGGCGGGGTTGTGGACCGTGATGGTGCTCGCATCGTCGGCCGCGCGCCATTCGCCGTTGATGAAGCACTGCTCGCGCAGCAGGGACGGGTCGTTGAGCTTGAGCATGGCGCACCTTCGTGAAATGGTGAAACGGACATGGTAGCGCAAAGCGCGCACGCTTGTTGCGACCGGCGCGCGCACCGAGAGGGGGGGGAGTGCTGCCGGAGGCGGAAACCGAAAAATGCGGCGCTTTCGCTCGATAGCGCGCGCGACCGCTCGAAAGCAGCACGATTTCGGGCGCGCATTGCTCGAAAGCGCACGATTCGCCGACGATTTCGCACGGGTCGCGTGCGATTTCGCACGATCGCTGCCAAAATCAAAAAAACGCAGTCATCGTGCGAATTCGTGCGCCGTGCGTCGAAAATCGTGCGTAAATCGTGCATTTGCGTGCCCGCTGCGTTCATTTTCGCGGCCATAAAGTGCGTTCGCGTGTCATATCGGGCAAACGCGCGGCGATTTGCGTTGCACCGGCTAAAACGCCCCGCTCCCCGCCCTGCCCGCCTCGCTACGGTACGCATGCAAGGCGCATGGAAACCTGTCGTGTTGGCATTTTTACTGCCTTCCGGGTAAGCTGGAAGCCTGTCTGATCTAGATCAACAGGCCCTCGCCATGGCGTGAAGTTGCGCTTATGATGGAGCGAGTGCCCAACAAAAAGCAGGCATCATGCGCAGTCCAATCGTCCTCGTACCAGCATGCACGCGGCAGTTAGGAGAGCATCCCTACTACGCGGCGCAAATCAAATATGTCGAAGCCGTCGTCGTCGGGGCCGGCTGCGCGCCCCTGATCGTTCCTGCGCTGGCCGAGCGGCTGGACCTGGAAACCATGCTCGACGTGTGCGATGGCGTGATGCTGACCGGCGCCGCCTCCAACGTGCACCCCAGCCATTACGGGGCCCAGGTGCGCGACCCGGATCTGCCGCAGGACATCGCGCGCGACGCCACCACGCTGCCCCTGATCCGCGCCGCACTCAAGCGCGGCATTCCCGTCATGGCAATCTGCCGCGGCTTCCAGGAAATGAACGTGGCCCTGGGCGGCAGCCTGTATCAGGCGGTGCAGGACGTGGCCGGCAAGATGGACCACCGCGAGAACCCCGGCCACACGCTCGACGAACAGTACGGCCCCGCGCACAAGATCGAACTCGAACCGGGCGGCATGCTGCAGCATATTCTGGGCGGCGTGAGCGAAACCATGGTCAACTCGCTGCATGGCCAGGGCATCGACCAACTCGCGCCCGGCATCACGGTCGAAGCGCGTTCGCCCGATGGCCTGGTCGAAGCGTTTTCGGTTGCGTCGGGGCCGGGCTTTTCGCTGGCGCTGCAATGGCACCCCGAGTGGCGCCTGGCCGACAATCCCGACTCGATGCGCATGTTCGGCGCATTCGGCGACGCCTGCCGCGCCTACCGCGCGCGCCACGGCAGCCATATCCCCTAGCTTCGTCCGCCATCCTCCGGTTCCACCAGCACGTTCGCGCCCCGTTGCGGCGCGACGTTTGAACAAGACTTCAGAGAGACCAACATGGCAATACGCGAAAACTTCACTTACACAGACATGGACCTGTGGCTCAACGAAAAACGGGTCACCGAAATCGAATGCCTGATCCCCGATCTGACCGGGGTCGCCCGCGGAAAAATTCTGCCGCGCGCCAAATTCACCCAGGAGCGCGGCATGCGCATCCCGGAAGCGGTGCTCGGCATGACCGTGACCGGCAACTACCCGGTGGCAGACGGCCCTTACGACCGCGCCATTTCCACCACCGACCGCGACATGATCCTCAAGGCCGATCCCACCACCATCACCATGGTGCCGTGGGCAGTGGACCCGACCGCGCAGGTGATCCACGATTGCTATTTCTCGGACGGCAAACTGGTCGACTTCGCGCCGCGCACCGTGCTGCGGCGCGTGCTCAAGCTGTATGAGGACAAAGGCTGGAAGCCGGTGGTCGCGCCAGAGCTGGAGTTCTACCTGACCGCCAAGAACATGGATCCGGACCTGCCGCTCAAACCGCCCATCGGCCGCAGCGGCCGCGCCGAAACCAGCCGCCAGGTCTACAGCATCGACGCCGTCAACGAATTCGACCCCCTGTTCGAAGACATCTACGATTACTGCGAGCTGATGAACCTCGACGTCGACACCCTGATCCACGAGATCGGCGCCGGCCAGATGGAAATCAACTTCCAGCATGGCGACCCGCTGGGCCTGGCCGACAAGGTGTTCTTCTTCAAGCGCACGCTGCGCGAGGCCGCGCTCAAGCACGACATGTACGCCACCTTCATGGCCAAGCCGATGGCGGGCGAGCCCGGGTCGGCCATGCATGTGCACCAGAGCGTGATCGACACCAAGACCGGCTTGAACATCTTCAGCCGCGAGGACGGTTCCGCCTCGCCCCTGTTCAAGCAGTACATCGGCGGCCTGCAGCGCTACATGCCGTCGGCCATGGCGATCGTGGCGCCTTACGTCAATTCCTACCGCCGCATCGTGCGCCACACGGCCGCGCCGATCAACATCCAATGGGGGCTGGACAACCGCACCGTGGGCTTCCGCGTGCCCGAATCGGGCGTGCAGGACCGGCGCGTGGAGAACCGCATCATCGGCGCCGACGCCAATCCGTATCTCGCGCTGGCCGTCACCCTGGCCTGCGGCTATCTGGGCATGACCGAGCAGCTGGAACCGACGCCGATGATGACCGGCAGCGCCTACGACATGCCGTTCGAGCTGCCGCAAGGCCTGCCAGAAGCGCTGCACATGCTGCGCGCCGAGGACAAGCTGCGCACCGTGCTGGGCGAGCGTTTCATCGACGTGTATGCCGCCATCAAGGACCTGGAGCATCAGGAATTCATGACCGTCATCAGCCCGTGGGAGCGCGAGCACCTGCTGCTGCACGTCTGATTCCACATTCGCGAGGTTCATCATGATCAACGAAGTCTACGATACCGCCGCATTGCGCAAACTCGATGCGGCCCACTATCTGCACCCCTTCACCGACCACGAGGCGCTCAAGGCCAAGGGCGTGCGGGTGATGGTGCGCGGCGAAGGGATCTACTTGTGGGATTCCGAGGGCAACAAGATCCTCGACGGCATGTCGGGCCTGTGGTGCGTCAATGTCGGCTATGGCCGCACGCGCATCTCCGATGCCGTGCACCGCCAGATGGAGACCCTGCCGTTCTATAACAGCTTTTTCAACACCACCAACATCCCGGCACTGACCCTGGCCGCGCTGCTGGTGGAATTGTCGCCGCCCCAGTTCAACCACGTGTTCTTCACGGGATCGGGATCGGAGGCGAACGACACCAATCTGCGCATGGTGCGCCGCTACTGGGATCTGCAAGGCAGCCCGCAGCGCCACACCATCATCAGCCGCTACAACGCCTACCACGGCAGCACGGTGGCCGGTTCGGCCCTGGGCGGCATGGAGGGGATGCACCAGCAGGCAGGCACGCTGCCGGGCATCGAACATATCGGTCAGCCCAACTGGCTGGAGTCCGGCAAAGGCATGAGCGAAGACGAATTCGGCCTGGTTGCCGCCGGCTGGCTTGAGAAAAAGATCCTCGAAGTCGGTCCCGACAAGGTGGCCGCCTTCATCGGCGAGCCGGTGCAAGGCGCCGGTGGCGTGGTGATCCCCCCGGCCACCTACTGGCCCGAGATTCAGCGCATCTGCGACAAGTACGGTGTGCTCCTGATCGCCGACGAAGTCATCTGCGGCTTCGGGCGGCTGGGCGCCTGGTTCGCCTCGGAACGCATGGGCATTAAGCCGGACCTGATCACGTTCGCCAAAGGCGTCACCTCGGGCTACGTGCCGCTGGGCGGCGTGCTGGTGGGCGACCGCGTGGCCGATGTGCTGATCGGGAAGGGCGGCGACTTCAATCACGGCTTTACCTATTCGGGCCACCCGGTGGCCTGTGCCGCGGCGCTGGAGAACCTGCACATCATCATGGAAGAAAAGCTGGTGGAGCAGGTGGCGCGCGAAACGGGGCCGTACTTGCACACGCAATTCGCCACGCTGGGCGAACATCCGCTGGTGGGCTACACCAGCAGCATGGGCTTTGTGGCGGGGCTGAATCTGGTGAAGGAAAAGGCAGCCGATCCGCACGACTGCACGCTGTTCGATCCGGCGCTGGCCGTGGGGATGGTCTGCCGCGGCTACATGTTCGACAACGGCATCATCATGCGCGCGGTGGGCGACCGCATGATCATCGCGCCGCCGCTGGTGATGACGACGGCGCAGATCGACGAGATGATCGGGCGGATCAGAAAAAGTCTGGACGCCACGCTGGCCGATTTGCGCCAGCGTGGCTGGATGGACGCTTAGCGTTCCTTGCGGTTCTGGAGCATCTGTGGCGCCAGCGAACCGGCCACCATGCCGAACAGCGCGGCGATCAAACCGGCCAGCTGGCCGGGGAAGTAGGTGCCCAGATGCGAGATCTGCGGGAAGTAGATGATCCAGGTCGTCATGCCGAGCGCGATCGACACGATGGCGCCCTGGCTGGTGGCGCGCTTCCAGTACAGGCCCATCACCAGCGGCACAAAGGCGGCGACCAGCGTCACCTGATAGGCGGCCGACACCAGTTCGTAGATCGGCGTGTCTTTCATCTTGATCGCGTACGCCAGCACCAGGGCGGCGAACACGATGATCGTGCAACGGACCGCGAACAGCTGCTGACGGTCGGTCAGGCCGGGACGCAGGTGCTTGTAGATGTTCTCCACAAAGCTGGTCGATGGCGCCAGTAGCGTGGCCGACGAGGTGCTCTTGATGGCAGAGAGCAGCGCGCCGAAGAACAGGATCTGCATCACGATCGGCATCTTGGTCATGACGAAGGTGGGCAGCAGACGCTGGTAATCGTTCTTGGCCATTTCCATGCCGCTCTCGCCCATCACGAGCACGGCGCTGGCCACGATGAACATCGGGACGAAGGCGAACAGGATGTAGCTGGCGCCGCCGATCATGGCGCCGGTGCGGGCCGTCGGCGCATTCTTGGCCGACATCACGCGCTGGAACACGTCCTGCTGGGGAATGGAGCCGAGCATCATGGTCAGTCCGGCGCCGATGAAGAACGCGATGTCATGGAAAGACGCCGGCGGCAGGAAGTTCCACAGGTCCTTCTGGCTGGCCATGCCGATCACCTTGTCGGCGCCGCCGGCCAGGTCGGCCGAAAAGAATGCGATCACCGACAGGCCGATCACCAGCACGATCATCTGGATGAAGTCGGTCACGGCGACGGCCAGAAAGCCGCCCGCCACCACGTAGATCAGCACCAGCAGGGTGCCGACGATCATGCCCCAGGTTTCGGACATAGCGCCGTTGGTCAGCACCGAGAACACCAGGCCGAGCGCGGTGATCTGGGCCGCGACCCAGCCCAGGTAAGACAGAATGATGGCGGCCGAGCAGAACACTTCGACGCCCTTGCCATAGCGCTGGCGGTAATAGTCGCCGATGGTCAGCAGGTTGAGTTTGTACAGGCGGGCGGCGAAGAACATGCCGACCAAAATCAGGCAGGTGCCGGCGCCGAACGGGTCTTCGACGATCGAATTGAGGCCGCCCTGCACGAAGCGGGCCGGGATTCCCATCACCGTCTCGGCGCCGAACCAGGTGGCGAAGGTGGTGGTCACCACCATGATCAGGGGCAGGCTGCGGCCGGCAATGGCGAAGTCGGCGGTATTCTTGATACGCGTGCCGGCCCAAACGCCGATGCCCAGCGTGCCGAGCATGTACAGCACCACACAGGTGATCAGTGTGTAATTCATGTAATGTTTACTCCAGAGGAAACAAAGGCTGAATAGTGCCGATAGGAAAGATCGGACGGACGGAAAATCCGTGGATTATATCCGGTGAACCCTGTCAAATGCGTTATGGGAATGGAAAAACAACGGAGAATCTGATGGCAAACAAGCAATGGCATGACCGCGCCGCGGCGCTGGAAACCGACGGCCGCGCCTTCATCGGCGGTCAGCGGGTGTGGGCCAGGTCGGAACGGCGTTTCGACAACCTGTCGCCTGTCGACGGGCGCCGCCTGGGCGAGGTGGCGCGCTGCGACGGCGCCGACGTGGATGCGGCCGTGGCGGCCGCGCGCGCGGCCTTCGACGATGGCCGCTGGGCCGGCAAGTCGCCCGGGCAGCGCAAGCGCACCCTGATCAAGTTCGCCGACCTCATTCTGGAACACCGCGAGGAACTGGCCCTGCTAGAAACGCTCGACATGGGCAAACCGATCAAATACAGCCAGAGCGTGGACGTGCCGGCGGCCGCCAACTGCATCCGCTGGTATGGCGAGGCGATCGACAAGATCTACGACGAGATCGCCCCCACCGCCGCCGACAGCCTGGCCCTGATCACGCGCGAACCGGTAGGCGTGGTGGCCGCCATCGTGCCGTGGAATTATCCGATGATCATGGCCGCGTGGAAGATCGCCCCGGCCCTCGCCGCCGGCAACAGCGTGGTGCTCAAGCCGTCCGAAAAGTCGCCGCTCACCGCCCTGCGCCTTGCCGAGATCGCGCTCGAAGCGGGCATCCCCGCCGGCGTGTTCAACGTCGTTCCCGGCTACGGCCAGGAAGCGGGCGCCGCGCTGGCCCTGCACATGGACGTCGACTGCATCAGCTTTACCGGCTCGACCCGTACCGGCAAGCAGATCGTGCAGATGGCGGGCCAGTCCAACCTCAAGCGCGCCTGGACTGAGCTGGGCGGCAAATCGGCCAACATCGTGTGCGCCGACTGTCCCGATCTTGACGCGGCGGTCAGCGCGGCCATCGGCTCGATCTACTTCAACCAGGGCGAGAGCTGCAACGCGCCTTCGCGCCTGTTCGTGGAAGCGTCGATCAAGGATGCTTTTCTGGACAAGGCGCTGGCCATGCTGCCCTCGTTCCAGCCGGGCGACCCGCTCGACGAAGCAACCGTCATGGGCGCGATCGTCGACGCGGTGCAGATGAAAACCGTGATGGGCTATATCGAGCAGGGCAAGCAGGCCGGCGCCAGCTTGCTGTTCGGCGGCACGGCCGCGCGCGAAGAGACGGGCGGCTTTTATATCGCGCCGACCCTGTTCGACAAAGTGGACAGCACGATGAGCATCGCCTCCGAGGAGATTTTCGGACCGGTGCTGTCGGTGCTCAGTTTTACCGATATCGACGACGCCGTGCGCCAGGCCAACGCCACGCCTTACGGCCTGCAGGCGGCGGTCTGGACGCGCGACATCAGCCGCGCGATCCGCACCGCACGCGCGCTGCGGGCCGGCACCGTGCACGTGAACCAGTATGACGGCGACGACATCACGGTGCCGTTCGGCGGCTACAAGCAATCCGGCAACGGGCGCGACAAGTCGCTGCACGCCTTCGACAAATACACGGAACTGAAGACGACGTGGATTCAAATCGGCTGACGCGCCTGATCTTGCCGGCTGCCGTACCCGCGCAGGTGCGGGTGTGGCAGCTGGACGTTGCGCAGGACGAGGTGCGCCTCGCGGGCCTCGACCACGCCGAGCGCGAACGCTGCCTGCGCTACCGCCACCACGCAGACCGGGTCAGGTTCGCCGAGACCCGGCTGGCGCTGCGCGCCTTGCTGGCCGGGCGGCTGGGCGTGACGCCGGACGCGGTCGCGTTCACGCTGGGCGTGCACGGCAAACCGCTGTTGGCCGGCGGCGGCCTGCAATTCAACGTGTCGCACTCCGGGCGCTACGCCCTGATCGCCATTTCCACGGCGGAGCCGGTCGGCATCGATCTCGAACGGATCGATCGCGAACGGCCGCTGCACGACCTGGCCGAACGCTATTATTCGCCCGCCGAGCAAGCGGCCTGCCTGGCCGATCCCGACGCATTCTTTCATCTGTGGAGCTGCAAGGAAGCGCTGGCCAAGGCCCGGGGCACCGGCATCGGCGATGGCTTGCCAGCGCTCGACAGCGATAGGTCCCGCGTCTGGCGCATCGCCGCGCCGGATGGTTACGCCGCAGCCCTGGCTATAGCGTAGCGCCGCCGTCCACGCGCAGATCGTGCATGGTGATGTGACGCGCACGGTCCGAGGCGAGAAAGCACACGGCGTCGGCGATGTCATCGGCGCTGGCGATGCGGCCCAGGGGAATGCCAAGCCGGAAGCTGGCGGGCGATCCTGCAATGACGCCGCGTTCGCTGTCCGGTCCGGTCCACAGCTGGCGCTGCATGTCGGTGTCCGTCGAGCCGGGCGACACCACATTGCAGCGGATGCCGAATTCGGCCAGCTCCAGTCCCAGGCAGCGTGTGAACTGGGTCGACGCCGCCTTCGATGCGGCGTAGGCCGCCATCTGCTGGCGCGGCACCGACGCTGCGTTCGATGCCACCGTCACGATCGCGCCGCGACGCCGCGTGACCATGCGCGCCGCCGCCGCGCGGCACAGCCGGAATACGCCGCCCGCATTGACATCGAAGGTACGGTTCCATTGAGCGTCCGTCATGCGCAGAGCGGGAGCCATGTGCAGGATGCCTGCCACGTTGACCAGGATATCGACCGGCCCCAGTTCGCATTCGATCCGTTCGATCGCGCGCTCGACGGCCACGCTGTCCGACACGTCGAGCGTCAGCGCGAGCGCGAGACCCGGGCCTTGCCCATTGCGCACGTCGATACCCGCCACCAGCGCGCCGCGTGCGGCCAATGCTGTGGCGACCGCGGCGCCGATGCCTTGCGCCGCGCCGCTGACGACAGCCACTTTGCCTTCAAATTCCATCGCTGCTCCTTATGCTGTGGTGATCGGCTGCGTTTCGAAGCCATCCATGATCTTGTGCCGCTCGCTGTGATACGCCTCTTCGGTGTGCCTATCCTTCCAGTACGGAACGGCATACATCGCGTCGGCGGGAACCTGCCGCTCGTGCAGCAAGTAGTCGCGCAGGGCGACCACCTGGCTGCTCTCGCCGGCCAGCGTGACCGATACGGAAGCGGGCCAGCGCAGCCTGCGCGTTGCGTCCAGCAGCAAGGTGCTGGCGCCGGCAAGCCGCGCGCCGCGGATCAGCCAGTGCAGCGTCACTCCTTGTGGACGTGCGATGTCGACGATGTGCGCACTGTCGGCGACTTCAATCAGCGCGTGTCCGCGCGCATTGGCGGGCAGCTTTGCCAGCACCGATGCCAGCGCCGCCAGCGCGCTGGGATCGCCGAACAGCAGATAACATGCTGCGCCGGGCACGAAACGTGGCGGACCGCCGGGGCAGCATG
>Ga0209023_10000125_pt1 | contig 132532 bp, 123 predicted proteins | sample LakOneMetagenome_FD_187468 | JGI IMG/M metagenome (GOLD analysis project Ga0209023, IMG submission 187468) | Freshwater and sediment microbial communities from Lake Erie, Canada (SPAdes) (version 2) | ecosystem: Environmental > Aquatic > Freshwater > Lentic | place: Lake Erie, Canada...
AGCTGTTGCCTTCCATCAGCTTCTCGTAGCCGATGTACACCGGCTGGAACAGCACCGGGCGCGTGGGCTGGCGCAGGTAGCCGCGCAGCAGCATCGAGATCATCCCGCCCTTGGGCGGCAGCAGGCGACCGGTGCGCGAACGCCCGCCTTCGATGAAGCATTCAATGGAATAGCCGCCTGATACCAATTGCGCCACGTATTCGCTCAATACCGCCGAATACAGCGCGCTGCCGCGGATCGAGCGGCGAATGAAGAATGCACCGCCGCGGCGCAACAGGCTGCCGATCACCGGCAGGTTGAGGTTGATGCCGGCGACGATGTGCGGCGGCACGACGCCCTTGGTGTAGAGCAGGTACGACACCAGCAGGTAATCCATGTGGCTGCGGTGGCTGGGCACGTAAATGATTTCGTGGCCCGGCGCCGCTTCCTTCAGGCCTTCCAGGTGGTGCACCAGCACGCCGCGGTAGATGCGGTTCCACACCGGCGTAAGCAGGGAACTGACCGAGCGCACCACCGGGTGCGAATAGTCGGCCGCGATTTCCCAGATGTAGCGGTGTGCCTTCTTCCACGCGTCGATGAGCGAAGACTTGTCGCGGCGCGCCTGCTCGGCGATGGCTTCCTTCACCGGCTCCGAGGCCAGCACCGTGTCGGCGAGCAATCGCCGCGTGGACAGGTCGGGGCCGATGATCGCTGCGCGGATGCGCTGGAAGTGCGCGCGCAGCACGCGCGAGAGCTTGCGCACGGTGCGTTCGGGATCGAGCCCCTCCGCGACGATGCCGCGCAGGTCGATCGGCGCGGCGAAGCGCAGGGTCGTGTCGCGGCCGTTGAGCAGGATCGCGAGCAGGCGGCGGAAGCGGCCGACCAGTGCCCAGTTTTCCGAGAACAGCACGCTGAACCAGCCGCTGGCCTTGTCCGGCGCGCGACCGACGAAGATCGATACCGGCACCAGTTGCACGTCCAGCCGCGGGTTCGCGCGGTGTGCCTCGATCAGCCGCGACAGGGATTCGGAACGGGTCTTGCCATGCACCGGCGGCGAGGGTTGTTCCTGCAGCGCCTGCGCGAACTGTTGCGCCGCGGCCTTGAGCGCGCTGCTGGCGCTGCGCCGCGACAACGCGACATAGGCGCGCTTGCGGCCGAGCGGATCGCCGGGCAGCGGGCGCAGCGGCGAGGGCAGGCCGGCCTCGCGGCAGGCGCGGTCGAGGATCAAGGCGTTGGAGAGGCCATAGTCCTCCAGCACGTAGCAGACCGGGCGCCCGTCGATCAGCTCGCCCGGGTTCGCCGGTTCGACCTCGACCTTCACCCACGGCGCCATCAGCCAGCCGAGCAGGCCCGCCCACCACGGGCGGCGCGCGGACGATTCGACAGGCGCTGGCGGCGGTTCGGCCGAAGACGCGCGTTCGGCCGGCTCTTCCATGGCTTCGCCGAGGGTCATCTGCGGATCCGGGTCGAAGCGCGCGTCGCGCTCCTCCGGCGATCCGAACAGCGAGGGCTGGGACGGTGGAATCCTGGGCATCGGCGGCATTATGCCCGTCGGGGGCGTACGGTCGGGCCTAGCGCGGCGCTGTCGCGGGACCGGCGGCGGCTTCGGCGTGTCGCAGGAAGTCGGCCACATACCAGCGTCCTTGGCGACGTTCGACGCCGATCACCGCATCGATGTCGCGGCCGCCGAAGCGGTACTGCATCCGCACCCGGGCATGGTCGCCGTCGCGTTCGACCTCGCTTGCACGCATGCCGGCCAGGGTCGCATCCAGGTCGAGGCCGTAGCCGGCCAGCACGTTCTTGAGCACGCTTTCGAACGTCGACAGGCGGCGCAGGCTGTCGTCCATGCCGAGGCGGGCGAAATCGGCGTCGCTGCGCAGGCCGGTGGTGCGGGCGGCGGTGGCCAGCCGCGCGATCGCGGCGTGCGCGCGCTTCGGGTCCGACAGCGGCGCGCCCGCGGCCCAGCGGCTGGCGGCGGCGACCAGCTGCCGGTAGTGGGCGCGTTCGTCGGTGCTGAAGTCGCCCTCGTTGGCGAGGTACTTGTCGCCGAACAGGCCCAGCGCCAGCGCTGCCGAGCGCAGTTCGCCGCCGGCACCGGCCAGCTGGCGGTCGTAGTCGCGGCCGATCTTCGCCTCCGATCCGGGCGCGGCCAGTGCGCCGAGGATGGCCGGCACCTTGGCGCCCAGCGGCAGTTCATCGAGCGGCCAGCGGGTGCGGCCGGCCCGCCATGCGCTTTCCAGCCGCGCGTGCAGCGCCGGCGGCACCGCGTCGCGGGCGAAGGCGGCAAGGTCGTTGCCGCGCAGGTCGCGGGTCGGCAGCAACACCGCTTCGGCTGGGGTGGTCGCGCCGCTGGGACGGGTCGATGTCGCGGTCGACGCGGGCGTGTCGCCGCCACGGCAGCCGGCCAGCGCCAGCAGCAGCCAGCATCCGATCGCGAGCATTGTCCGGTTGCGCATGGTCCCCTCCCCGGGCCAACGATAGGCGATTCCCGGCACCTTCCGGTTCCCCTCTCCCGGCGCTACGGCCACCCTCTCCCACGCAGGGGAGAGGGATATTGCTTCCGCAAAAGAAAACGGGAGACCAGGTCTCCCGTGAAATCCGGCTCGCGCCGGAGGACGTTGCGGTTGTGGCATGGCTCCGGCCGTGGCCGGACGCATTCAGGCTAGCGCAGCCTGAATGCTGAAGCAATACTTCAATTTGCGCGTTCCAAATAATTGATTTTCAAATAAATATCAGTTGGCCAGATCCAGCGATGCGCGCTTGGCCGCCCGCCGCTTGGCTAGCGGCTGGGCCCAGTCGTTGTTGAACACCGCCGCTTCCCAGCTGCCGTAGCTCGGGTTGGGCAGCATCCACCAGCGCTGGCCGAACCAGTCGCGGTACTTGCCGGCGAGCTGGCCGCGGTCCTTGGGCGCGTTCGCCAGCACCTGCACGAAATCGCCGAGCTGGTCGCCGAACTGCATCAGTACCCGGTAGTTCTGCCCGGCGAGGCGGCGGCGGCAGTTCTTCTCGCTGCCGTTCTGCTCGCAATCCTTGACGAACGTGCCCAGGCCGAGGAACACGCTGTCGTCCTTCACCGGCAGGCCGACCGCCCTGAGGTTGGCGAGGGTGGCGGCCTGCAGGTGTTCGGCGCGGTTGGAGAGATACAACACGGTGATGCCGCGCGCGGCCGCGGCCTGGGCGAAGGCGACCACGCCCGGCAGCGGTTGCGCCTTTTTCTCCGCCACCCAGGCGTCCCAGCTGACTTCGTCGAATTCCTTGCCGTTGGCGATCAGCCGCGCCTGGTAGGGCGAGTTGTCGAGCACGGTTTCGTCCACGTCCATGATCACCGCCGGCGGCAGCCCGGATGCTGCATTGCCGCGCTCCTCTGGCACCAGCGCGTCGCGTTCCTTGTCGGCGAGCGCGGCGTCGAGCTGCGCGGTCGCGGCCCGATAGAGGGTTTCGCAGACCGCGCCGTATTCGGCCGAGTCCTGCATCCACAGCACCGCGTTGAGGTTGTCGTTCGGCTTGGACGGATTCACCGCCGCGGCCTTCGGCGGCGGGATTTCGCCCGCGGCCGGCGCGGTGAACGAGGTCGGCTTGCATGCCGCCAGCGCGAGCGCGCAGGCGAGCAGGGTCGGGATGCGTGGAGTAGGCATGTCGGGCTCCGTCCGGATTGCGCGAGTCTAGCCCGCGCCGGAATCGTCCGCGTTTCAGCCGTCGAGCAGCGCGCGGATGTCGGCGAAACCGGCGGCCGCGCGTTCGGCCTTGCGCGCCGCGTCCGCGACCGGATCGTCGCCGTCGCGCTGCAGTTCGGCCGCGGGCAGTTCGTCGAGGAAACGGCTCGGCAGCTTGCGCTGCTTGCCGCCCCAGCGCGTTGCCTCGCGCGCATGCGACAGCCACAGCCGCTCCTTGGCGCGGGTGATGCCGACGTAGAGCAGGCGGCGTTCTTCCTCCAGCCGGCCTTCGTCGATGCTGGCTTCGTGCGGCAGGGTGCCGTCCTCGAGGCCGACGATGAACACGTAGCGGAACTCCAGGCCCTTGGCCGCGTGCAGGCTCATCAGCCGCACCTGGTTGCCGGCATTGTCGCGGTCGGCGTGGCTAAGCAGGGCCAGTTGCGCGGCGAGTTCGGCGATGCTGGCGCCGCGCGCGTTCGCGAACCAGTCCGCGAGTTCTTCCAGGTTGCCGCGGCGCAATGCGAACAGCGATTCGCTGCTGCTGCGCGCGCGCAGGGCTTCGAGCATTCCCGAGCGCGCGACCAGCGCACGCACGAGTTCGCTCGGCGGCAGGCGCGAAGCGTCGCCGCGCAGTCCGCGGATGATGTCGGTGAAGCCGGCGATCGCGTTCGCCGAACGCGCCGGCAACTGCTTCAGCAAGCCCATCGATTCGGCCGCGCGCGCCAGCGGCAGGTGCGCCTCGCGCGCGAGTTCGCCCAGTTTCGCCAGCGTGGTCGCGCCGACTTCGCGCTTGGGCGATTGCACCGCGCGCAGGAACGCGGCGTCGTCCTCGGGATTCGCCAGCAGGCGCAGCCACGCCAGCGCATCCTTCACTTCGCCGCGGTCGAGGAAGGCGGTGCCGCCGCTCAAGTGATACGGAATGCGCAGCAATTGCAGCGCCTTTTCCAGCGCGCGGCTCTGGTGGTTGCCGCGGAACAGCACGCAGAAGTCGCTCCACGGCGCCGAGTGTTTCTGCGCGGTGAACTGCAGTTCGGCCGCGACCTTCTCCGCCTCGTGCGCGCCGTCGCGGCATTCCCAGACGCGGATGCGTTCGCCATCGGGCTGGTCGCTCCACAGCGCCTTCGGGTGTTCGTGCGGGTTGCGCGCGATCAGCGCGTTCGCCGCGCGCAGCACGCGGTTGCTGCAACGGTAGTTCTGTTCGAGCTTGACCACTTTCAGCGCCGGATAGTCGCGCGCGAGTTGCGACAGGTTTTCCGGATTGGCGCCGCGCCAGGCGTAGATGCTCTGGTCGTCGTCGCCCACGCAGGTGAAGTCGCCGCGCTCGCCGGCCAGCGCCTTCAGCAGCCGGTATTGCGCATCGTTGGTGTCCTGGCATTCGTCGACGAGCAGGTAGCCGATGCGTTCGCGCCAGGCGGCCATCGCTTCGGCGTCGGTTTCCAGCAATTGCACCGGCAGCCGGATCAGGTCGTCGAAATCGACCGCGTTGAACGCGTGCAGCCGCAGCTGGTAGCGCGCGTACAGCGCCGCGGCCTCGCGTTCGCGCACGCTGGTCGCGTTCGCGGCCGCTTCCTCTGGCGACAGCCCCGCGTTCTTCGCACGCGAGACCAGTGACTGCGCGGCCTGCACCGCATCGGGCTTCGCGCCCGGCATCAGGTCGCGCAATTGTGCGAGGGAATCGTCGGCGTCGAACACCGAGAAGCCGCGACGCAGCCCGAGCTTGGCGTGCTCGGTCTGCGCGATGCGCAGGCCCAGCGCATGGAAGGTGCATACGGTCAGGCCTTCGCCGGCATCGCCCTTGAGCCGGCGGCCGACGCGTTCGCGCATTTCCTTCGCCGCCTTGTTGGTGAAGGTGATCGCGGCGATGCGCTTCGCGGGCACGTGCCCGGCCTGCACCAGATGCGCGATCTTCTCCACGATCACCCGGGTCTTGCCCGAGCCGGCGCCGGCGAGCACCAGCATCGGGCCATGCGCGTGCAGGACGGCTTCTCGCTGGGGTGGGTTGAGGCCGTGCATGCGCATGTCGAGTGGAACGGGAACATATTGTAGGGCGGGTCTTGACCCGCCACCGCATCGGCGGGTTGAAACCCGCCCTACAATCCATGCATGGCCAAGCTCTACTTCTACTACTCGGCGATGAATGCGGGGAAGACCACGACCCTGCTGCAGTCCGCGCACAACTACCGCGAACGCGGCATGCGCGTGCTGATCCTGACCCCGCGCCTGGATGACCGTTCCGGCAGCGGCACCATCGCCTCGCGCATCGGACTGCGCGCGCAGGGCCGCGGCTTCGGCCACGACGATGACCTCGAGCAGCTGGCGCGTGCCGACATCGCCACGCATGGCAAGCTCGACTGCGTGCTGGTGGACGAAGCGCAATTCCTGAGCAAGGCGCAGGTCTGGCAATTGAGCGAAGTGGTCGATGCGCTGCGCGTGCCGGTGCTGTGCTACGGCCTGCGCACCGATTTCCGCGGCGAGCTGTTCGAAGGCAGCGCGGCGCTGCTGGCGTGGGCGGACGAGCTGGAGGAAATCAAGACCATCTGCCACAGCGGCAAGAAGGCGACGATGACCGTGCGCGTGGACGAGCAGGGGCGGGCGCTGCAGCAGGGGCCGCAGGTCGAGATCGGCGGCAACGAGCGTTACGTGTCGGTGTCGCGCGCGGAGTTCAAGAAGATCATGCGCGGCGAAGGCCGGGTCGAGCTGCAGCAGGACGTGTTGCCGCTGGAGTGACGCCGCTCACAGCGCGCGCGGGTTGCCCAAACGGGAACGAATCAACTCGTAGGCATCGCGGCTTTCCGCTTCGGTGTCCTTGAGCAAGCCGAGCCGGGAAAGCAGCGCGGACTGCAGGTCGATGTACCAGCCCATCAGGAATTCGCGGCGCTGGTAGCGGCTGCCGAGGTAGAGCGGGATGCGGCGTCCGCCGCGCGCGACCACGGCGATCGAAAACCATTCGCGGGTATCGCGATAGCGGCCCATGAAATCGGTAAGGTTGAACCCGAAGAACAGTTCCGCCAGCAGCGCATGGCGTACCTCGGCGCGGTATTCGACGCCGTCGATCTCGTCGAACGCCAGCGTCCCGCGTTGCGTGCCGACGGTGTAGCCGAGCTTGCCCTGGCCGGGATAGATGTTGAACCGGCCGGTGTCGCTGGCGAAACCGAACATCTCGTCGTCGGCGCGCAGGATTTCGAATTTCCCGGCCTTGTGCGCATGGAACAAGGCGACGAACGCGGTGTCGATGGCGAAACTTGCGGCAAGGATCAGCAGGAATGCGACGAAGACCATGTTTCCGTGCTCAGCGGCAGCGCGCCGCGATCGCGGTGATCTTGCGCGCCACGCTTCCGCCCTCGGGCAGGGCCGCGCGGATTTCGCCGTCAAGCGTGCGCAAGGCATTGATCGCGGCCGAACGCTGCGGGCCGTGGCAGCGCAGGCCCGCGGCCTCCGCGCGCGCCTGCCACGCGACCTTGCGCAGTTCGAAATCGTTCGCGGGCAGTTTGCCGAGCGCATCCAGTTGCGCCAGCGCCGCGCTGTTTCCCTGCTGCGCCACGAACGTCGCCAGCGACAACTGCGCACGGCGCGCGGACGCGCGGGTCGGGCCGTAGGCCGCATCGAGGATCCGCACCGCACGCTGCAGTTCGGCTTCTGCCTGCGGATCGCCCAGCGCGGCGTGGATCTCGCCGAGCAGGCGATCGCATTCCCCGACCAGCGCATGGTTGCCTCCGAGCAGCGTCACGCGCAGGCGGCGGCTGCGTTCGGCCAGCGCCAGCGCTTCGGCGTCGCGGCCGCTGTCGTGCAGGATCAGCGCCTTGTTGAACAGCACCGACGCCAGCCGCAGCGGTTGCCCCTCGTCGCTCCAGATGCCGATGGCGTGGTCGATGGAAGCGAGCGCGGCGGGGATGTCGCCGCGTTCCCAGTCGACGATGGCCAGGCTGTTGTCGTCCACTGCCACGTCCTCGCTGCGCGGGCCGAGGCGTTCGGACAGCCATTGGCGGCTGTGGGTGAAGGCTGCGTCGGCTTCGCGCAGGCGGCCGAGGTCGACCAGCATCGCCGCCCATTGCCGGCTGGCGTCGAGGGTTTCGCGATGCTGCGGGCCGAGCACGCTCTCGGCCAGCGACAGCGCGCGCTGGCAGTCGCGCTGCGCCGCGGCCATCTCGCCGGCGATGCGTTCCAGCGAGCAGATGTTGCGCAACACCTCGACCGCCAGCGGATGGCGCAATCCCGGCCCGGCCTGTAGCCGGGACAGCGCATCGCGGTAACCGGCCAGTGCACCGGCGTTGTCGGCCGCGTCCTTGCGCAGGTCCGCGAGGTCGACGAGGTTCTCGATCGCACCGGTTTCGTCGCCCAGCGTGTCGCGGTGGATCGCCAGCGCGCGGTTGAACAGCGCGGCGGCACCATCGCGGTCGCCGGCGCGGCGCTTGCAGCGCCCGAATTCGGAATAGAAATCCGCGGACTGCACCGGCAGGCGCGCCTGTTCGCGACGCGCACGCACTTCCAGCGGCTGCAAGGTCTGCAGGCATTCGCCTGGTTGCGCGAGCAGGCGCTGGACATGGCCGATGTCGGTGTACAGCGAGAGCAGCAGGCCGGGCGGCGGCCGGTCGAGGCTGGCGACGAGCAGCGCCTCGCGTCGCAGCAGGTCGTAGGCGGCGCGGTAGTCGCCGAGGCCGATGCGCAGGCGCGCGACCACGCCATAAAGTTCCGCGCGCGCCTCGGGTTGGCGCGCGAGCTCGCGGTCGCCACGCACGATGCCCGCGTCGAGCAGGCGACGCACGTCGACCTTGCCCGGATCGGACGCTTCGCCCGCGTTCTGGAACAGCCCGACGACGAAATCCTGCATCGCCTGCGCGCGCGCGGCCTCGCGCAGGGCCTCGCGCGCCTGCCAGGCGACGATGCCGAGCGCGGTGGAGAGCACCGCTAGCACCAGCAGCGCGGTCAACAGCACCCAGCGGTGCCGATGCACGTACTTGCGCAACCGATATTCGACGCTGTGCGGGCGCGCCAGCACCGGCTTCCCGTCGAGGAAGCGGCGCACGTCCAGCGCCAGCGCCTCGACCGAGGGATAGCGGCGCTCGGGTTGCTTGGCCAGCGCCTTGCGCACGATGTTGTCGAGGTCGCCGGACACCTGGCGCGCGAGCTTGCGCAACGCATGCGCGTGTTCCGGCTCGGTGTCGGCCCTGCGCTGCAGCGCTTGCGAGGGGCGCTGCGGGTCGGCGTGCAGGATCGCTTCTTCCCACTCCGCATCGGTCGGTCGCCGCGGCTTGTACGGCTTGCTGCCGGTGAGCAGCTCGTACAGCACCACGCCGAGCGAATACACGTCGGTCATGGTCGTGACCGGTTCGCCGCGGATCTGTTCCGGCGCGGCGTAGTGCAGGGTGAAGGCGCGCAAGCCGGTGCGGGTGTTCTCCGGCGCGGCCTCGGGGTTGTCGAGCAGCTTGGCGATGCCGAAGTCGAGCAGGCGCACATCGTCGAGCGCGGTGACGAGGATGTTCGAGGGCTTCAGGTCGCGGTGCACGATCAGGTTCGCGTGCGCGTGGCTGACCGCGTCGCAGGTCTGCAGGAACAGCGCGAGGCGCTGCGCCAGCGGCGGTTGTCGCTGCGACGCCCAATCGGTGATCGGCTCGCCGTCGACGTATTCCAGCGCGAGGTAGGGCTGGCCGTCCTGGGTGGCACCTGCGTCGAGCAGGCGCGCGATGTTGGCGTGCTCCAGCCGCGCGAGGATCTGTCGTTCGCGGGTGAAACGCAGGCGCAGGTTCGGGTCGGCGAGGCCGGGGCGCAGCAGCTTCAGCGCGACCCGGCGCTGGTACAGGCCGTCGTCTCGGCAGGCCATCCAGACCTGGCCCATGCCGCCTTCGCCGAGCAGGCGTTCGAGCCGGTACGGGCCGATGCCCGCGCCGGGGCGCGGGCCTGGCGGGGCAAGCAGCGGCTCGCTCAGGAATTCCCCGTTGCCGGCTTCCTCCGCGAGCAGGGCTTCGAGGTCGTCCGCGGTTTCCGGATCTTCCTCGCGCATCAACGACAGGCTGCGCGCGCGCGTTTCCTCGTCCAGCTCCAGCAGGGCATCGAGCAGGGGGGACAGCCGTTGCCAGCGCTCGGCATCCATGCGTGCCGGGCTCAGGCTTCCTTGAGCGAAGCGAGCAGGAACATCCGCGCTTTCTGCCAGTCGCGGCGGATGCTGCGCTCGGAACGCTCGAGCAGGCCGGCGATCTCGAGTTCGGACAGGCCGCCGAAGTAGCGCAGTTCCACCACCTGCGCGAGCTTGGGATCGATCGCGGCGAGCTTGGTCAGGGCGGTGTCGAGGCCGAGCGTCTCATCGTCGACGCGCAGCGCGGACTCGAGGTCGTCGGGCAGGTCGGTGACGCGGTGCAGGTCGCCGCCGCGTTTCTGTGCGAGGCGCTGGCGGGCGTAATCCACCACCACGCTGCGCATCGCCGAAGCGGCGTAGGCGAAGAAATGCGCGCGGTCGCTGAACTCCACCTCGCGCCGGCCGGTGAGCTTGAGGTAGGCCTCGTGCACCAGCGCGGTGGCGTCGAGCGTGTGCCCGCGCTGGCCGGCGAGCTGGCGCCGGGCCATGGCGTGCAGTTCGTGGTAGAGCGTGGACAGCACCTGCCCCAGCGCATCGCGATCGCCGTCGCGCGCGGCACCGAGCAATTGGGTGATGTCGCCGGATCCCGTCATTCGCGCCTCCCCGCGCCCGCGGCCACTATACCGCCGGCCCGCGGACGTCCTTCAGCGCTGGCAGTGCCCGCACCAGACGCTGGCGCGCTGGCCGATCATGGCCTGCTTCAGCGGCCGGCCACAGCGCGGGCAAGGCTCGCCGCCGCGACCATAGGCGGACAGTTCCTGTTCGAAATAACCCGGCGCGCCGTCCGGGGCGATGAAATCGCGCAGTGTCGTCCCGCCACGGGCGATGGCGCGGGCGAGAATGCCTTGCACCGCCTCGGCCAGCGCGACATAGCGTTCGCGCGAGACCTTGCCGGCCGCGCGCAGCGGCGAGATGCCGGCGGCGAACAGGGCTTCGGCGGCGTAGATGTTGCCGACGCCGACCACGACCTTCTGGTCCATGAGGAAGGTTTTCACCGGCGCACTGCGGCCGCGACTGCGTTCAAACAGGTAATCGCCATTGAAAGCCGCACCGTCGAAATCGCCCGACAGCGGCTCCGGGCCGAGGTCGCGCAGCAATTCGTGCGTCTCGCCCGGCGGCTGCCACAACAGGCTGCCGAAGCGGCGCGGGTCATTGAAGCGCAGCACCCGGCCCGGCTTTCCATCCCGACCCTCGATGGCGATATCGACGTGATCGTGCTCGCGCACCGGGGTCTGCGCCGGCAGCACGCGCAGGCTGCCGGACATGCCCAGGTGCAGCAGGGCGCTGCCGACGTCGGTGTCGAACAGCAGGTACTTGGCGCGGCGGCGGACCGCGGCGATGCGCTGTCCCGGCAGGCGTTCGCGGATTTCCGGCGGGATCGGCCAGCGCAGGTCCGGGCGGCGCAGGATGACCTCGCGCACGCGCCGGCCCTCGAGGTGCGGAGCGAGCCCGGCGCGGGTGGTTTCGACCTCGGGGAGTTCGGGCATGCGGATTCGCAATTTCCACGTGGATGAGCAACATACGCCGCCCACGGGCGCGGGTGCTGCCGCAATGCGAGGTGTCCGGTTCGTCGCGGGGGCTGCGTTTAGAAACCAAGGAGCACTCCCGAGGGTCCGTCATGCGCCGTTTCCTGCTGGCCCTTGCCGCGTGCTTCGGCATCGCTTCCCCGGCGCTGGCGCAAACCTACGATTTCCAGCCGGTCACCGACTACGTCAATACCTTCGTCGGCAAGTCGGGCGGAAAGCCCTTGAAGGGCGCGTCGCTGATCGTGATCCAGAACCGCAAGGCGATCTACCGGCGCGGCTTCGGCAGCTATGCACGGGTGAATCCGACGGTGCCGATCGCCTCGGCCAGCAAGTGGCTCTCGGCGCTGGTGCTGCAGCGGTTGGTGGAAGAAGGCCGGATGGGCTGGGACGACACCGTCGCCGATTATTTCGGTTCGGATTATCCGAACGCGGACGCGACCAAGGGCGCGATCACGCTGGGCCAGATGTTCAGCCACACCTCCGGGATGAGCGCGGTCAGCGACAGCTGCCTGGAATACCCCGCGCGCAACATGGCGCTGGACGACTGCGCCAAGCAGATCCTGGGCACACCGCTGGCGTCGCCGCCGGGCACGCTGTTCGCCTATGGCGAAAACTCGATGCAGGTGGCCGGCGCGATGGCGCAGCGGGCGACGGGCAAGACCTGGGCGGAACTGCTCGCATCCGAACTGACCCAGCCGCTGGGATTGACCAATACCGACTTCGGCCTCGACCAGCGCGGCAGGCCGTTCAACAACCCGATCATCGCCGGCGGCGCCCGTTCCAACCAGCGCGACTACTCGATCGTCGTGCAAATGGTCCTGCAGCACGGGATGTATGGCGGCAAGCCCTACCTCTCGCCGGCCAGCATCGCCGACATGCAACTCGACCACACCAATGGCGTGCCGGTGGATCCCGATGCCGATCCCTACCCGGAAGCCTATGGCTATGGTTATGGCGAATGGATCAACGTCGTCGATTGCAACGGGGTCGCGACCCGGGTCTCCAGCACCGGGGTCTTCGGCAGCTCCCCCTGGGTCGATTACGACAACGGGATCGCGGCCGTCTTCCTGGCCTACCAGCAGGCGGCGCCGTCGGAGTTGCGAGGCGATCTGCGCCAACTCTGGGATGTGGTGGCCGGCGTGATCGGCGCGCCGGTGGGCTGCAACCAGGTGAAGCGGATGGGGAGCAGGGCCGCCGCCCGACATTAGTTGCGGGCAGGACCACGGCTCCGGGCAGGGGCGCGCGACCCCAGGCGGCGAAAACCGGGATCCAGGGCCCGGAAAATTCACGCAAATGAACAACATACGCCGCCGACGGGTGACTCGGGCGGCGGCAGGCCCCATCATGTCTGGTGCGCCGCTTCCCGGCGCCCCGAGACCCCGACATGCCCGCTTCCCTGCTCGACTTCCTCACCGGCGGCCTGCTCCAGCCCGGCTGGATCGCCCTTGTCGTGTACCTGCTGGTCGCGACCCAGCTCACCATCTTCTCGGTGACGCTGTACCTGCACCGCAGCATCGCCCACCGCGGCGTGGACTTCCATCCGCTGCTGGCGCACTTCTTCCGCTTCTGGAACTGGATCACCACCTCGATGATCCCGCGCGAGTGGGCGGCGATCCATCGCAAGCACCACGCGAAGTGCGAGACCGAGGAAGACCCGCACAGCCCGGTGGTGAAGGGCATCGGCAACGTGTTCTGGCACGGCGTGGAGCTGTACCGCGAGGCGCGCGCCGACCGCGCGTCGATCGAGCAGTACGGCAAGGGCTGCCCGGACGACTGGATCGAACGCAAGTTGTACACGCCGCACGCGACCATGGGCCCGACCCTGCTGCTGTTCGCCAGCCTCGCCCTGTTCGGCCTGCCTGGCGTCGCGGTCTGGGCAATCCAGATGGCATGGATCCCGTTCTGGGCCGCAGGCGTGGTCAATGGCCTCGGTCACTGGTGGGGCTACCGCAACTTTGAGACCGACGACACCGCGACCAACCTCTCGCCGTGGGGCGTGTGGATCGGCGGCGAGGAACTGCACAACAACCACCACGCGTTCCCGTCCTCGGCCAAGTTCGCGTTGCGCAAATGGGAATTCGACATCGGCTGGGCCGCGATCCGCGCCGCGCAGGCGCTTGGCCTGGCCAAGGTGCTGCGCGTCGCGCCCGCGCTCGACGTGCGCCCGAACATCAAGGTGCCGGACATGGACACGATGAAGGCGCTGCTCGCGCATCGCTTCCAGGCCATGACCGACTTCAAGCGCGGCGTACTGGCGCCGGCGTTGCGCGAGGAAGCCGCCGCGCGCGGCACGCGCCTGCGCCGGCTGCTGCCGCGCAAGCTGCGCCACGGCCTCGCCGACGATGGCCGCTGGCTCAAGCCCGAAGCGCGTGCGCAGATGCAGGCGTGGGTCGATGAATCGCCGCGCATCCGCGCCGTAGTCGAGGCCCGCGCGCGGCTCGCGCAGGTGTTGACCGCGCGCAGCCACGACGCGGCCGAACGCCTGCACCAGTTGCAGGCCTGGTGCCACGAGGCCGAGGCCAGCGGCATCCGCACCCTGCAGGACTATGCCGCGCGGCTCAAGGGCTATTCGCTGCAGGCCACCCGCGCCTGAGGCCGTGCCGCGCCTGCGGCACGCGCTGGTGCTGGGCTGCGCATTGCTGTCGCCGCCGGCGTTGACGCAGGTCGCGTCCAGCGGCGATTACCTCGCGCGCATGGACGCGGATCGCGACGGCCGCATCGCGCTGGCCGAATACCAGGACTGGCTGAGCTACGCCTTCGACGCGATGGACCGCGACCGCGACGGCGTGCTGTCTCCGGCGGAACAGCCCGGAGGACGCGGTTCGCCGATCACCCGCGAACAGCATCGCGCGCGGCTCGCCGAGGCATTCCGCCGCCAGGACGCGAATCGCGATGGCTTCCTGAGCGCGAAGGAATTGGCCGCGCCGCCGCGCTGACGACCTGCCCCGCATGCCGGCGCTACACTCGGGGCGTCCCCCGATGGAGAGACGGCCATGTCCAGCGACGTGATCCCGGTGCCCGCGGGTTTCGCCGGGCCGCAGACGACCGGTGCGGAACAGGCGCGGCGCGAATACGAAGCCTCGCTGGCCGACCCGGGTGCGTTCTGGGCGCGCGAGGCGCAACGCCTGGATTGGTTCAAGCCGCCGACCCAGGTTCGCGACGTCAGCTTCGACGCGAAGGACTTCCGCATCCGCTGGTTCGCCGACGGCGAGCTCAACGCCAGCGTCAACTGCCTCGACCGGCACCTGGCCGAACGCGGCGACAAGATCGCCTTGATCTTCGAGCCGGACGGCGCGGATTCGCCCGGCGAACGCATCACCTACCGCGAGTTGCACGCGCGCGTGTGCAAGCTGGCGAACGCGTTGCGCAGCCTCGGCGTGCGCAAGGGCGACCGCGTCACCATCTACCTGCCGATGATTCCGGCGGCGGTGGTGGCGATGCTGGCCTGCGCGCGCATCGGCGCGGTGCATACGGTGGTGTTCGCCGGGTTCGCCGCGCAGTCCATCGCCGACCGCATCGCTGATTGCGGCAGCAAGCTGGTCATCACCGCGGACGAAGGCTTGCGCGGCGGCAAGAAGGTGCCGCTGAAGGCGAATGTCGATGCCGCATTGAAGCTGCCCGGGACGAATTCGGTGGAAACCGTGCTGGTGGTGCGCCACACCGGCGGCGCGGTCGATATGCAGATGCCGCGCGACCGCTGGTACGACGCGGTCGTCGACGGCCAACCGGTGCAATGCGAACCCGAGCGCATGAACGCGGAAGACCCATTGTTCGTGCTCTACACCTCGGGCAGCACCGGCAAGCCCAAGGGCGTGCTGCACACCACCGCCGGCTACCTGTTGTGGGCGGCGTACACGCACGACATCGTGTTCGACCTGCGCGAGGACGACGTGTTCTGGTGCACCGCCGACGTGGGCTGGGTCACCGGCCACAGCTACATCGTGTACGGGCCGCTCGCGAACGGCGCGACCGAGGTGGTGTTCGAAGGCGTGCCGAATTTCCCGGACACCTCGCGCTTCTGGAACGTCGTCGACAAGCACGGCGTCAGCATCTTCTACACCGCGCCGACCGCGATCCGCGCGCTGATGCGCGAGGGCGACGAACCGGTGAAGCGTACTTCGCGCAAGTCGCTGCGCCTGCTCGGCAGCGTCGGCGAACCGATCAACCCCGAGGCGTGGCGCTGGTACTTCGAGGTGGTCGGCGATGGCCGTTGCCCGATCGTCGATACCTGGTGGCAGACCGAAACCGGCGGAATCCTGATCTCGCCGCGGCCCGGCGCCACTGCGCTGAAACCCGGTTCCGCGACCCGACCGCTGCCGGGTGTGCGTCCCGCATTGGTCGATGCCAATGGCGCCATCCTCGACGGCGCGGCCGAAGGCAACCTGGTCCTGCTCGATTCCTGGCCGGGGCAGATGCGCACCGTGTACGGCGACCACCAGCGCTTCATCGATACCTACTTCAAGGCCTACCCGGGCATGTATTTCAGCGGCGACGGCTGCCGCCGCGATGCCGATGGCGATTACTGGATCACCGGTCGCGTGGACGACGTGATCAATGTCAGCGGCCACCGCATCGGCACCGCCGAGGTGGAGAGCGCGCTGGTATCGCACCACGCCGTGGCCGAGGCGGCGGTGGTCGGTTTTCCGCACGACCTCAAGGGCCAGGGCATCTACGCCTACGTGACCCTCAAGCAGGACATCGTGGCCACCGACGAACTGCGGCTTGCGCTGGTGCGGCAGGTGCGCATCGAGATCGGGCCGACCGCCACGCCCGACCACATCCAGTGGGCACCGGGCCTGCCGAAGACCCGCAGCGGCAAGATCATGCGCCGCATCCTGCGCAAGATCGCGGAAAATGCGCCCGACCAGCTCGGCGACACCTCGACGCTGGCCGATCCTGCCGTCGTCGATGCGCTGGTGAAGTCGCGACGGGACGCGGGGTAGGGCGCGTATCGCGCGCGTGCTTCCCCTCTCCCCTTGTGGGAGAGGGTGGCCGAAGGCCGGGAGAGGGGAGTTGACGCCGAGCAATGCTGAGCACTGCTCTGGTCAGCCCAACCTATGAGCTATTTCAGCCAGTAGGTTGGTTGGATTATTTTCCGGGAAAAATGAAGTTCAGCAGATACCTGATCTTTTCGACCCTAGTCATGCGTTCCACTTTGGCTACTGCCGAATCAATCTGCTCGTCTTCAATTGCGCGCCTGATCGCTTCGTCAGTTACGTGTCCACACGTGGCTTGATGATCAGGGTCCCACCATCGGCGGCAGAGTTTTGGCTGGTATGGGAATTGTGGATTCTTAGGCTCGCAATGTCCGGACATTTCTAGAAAGTCAGCAACTTTCTTGTATCCGGCGTATCCGCGCATATTTTCGAGAACCCAAGCATCGCTGGAGTTAGCAGGCATGGGAAAGCCGGGCGTTCTCGGGAAGCCCATTGCGTGCATTGAAAACACAATCTGGCTTTCGGGAAGTGGTGCGATCTGATGGCCATCTCTGCTTGGACAAAGATAATTCCAGCCCCACAGCCAATAGCGGAAATGTTCCCCAGCCAATAGCAGGAATTGTGCAATGTACTCTGCAACTGAGTCGACCACTTCCATTGGGTCGAGGATTTCAAGCGGCTCGTAATCCCTGTGATCAACATGCTTTGGATGCGTAAGCATTCCCCGAACATCATTGTAGTAAACCAATCTGCCCAGTGTTTCTGATCGAAGGGGTACGGAAGAACCAAGTATTTCCTTCGGCCATTTCTTGAGCTTCTCGACAATCGACGGGCGTCGAATCTTGTCGATAATCTCTTTCTCCGATTCTCCTCTCATGTGAAGGCGCATTCGCTGATTCAGGAATGCATCAAGCGCTGCAATGCCGAAATACAAGGTGGCAGTCAGATGATGCGAAGCCTCCATACCGGTTTTTGCTTCACCAGCAGTTCTAGCCTCGCGATACATCGAGCTGAAGTTTTGCCACCCGGGTTCGGTGATGATCAGTCGCGGCTCTGTCATGTTCGTGTCCAAGATTGCCGCATTCAGGATTGCACGTGGGTTGCCGAAATGGTTAGACGTCGCGGCTAAAGCCGCTCCTACAGAAGCGTGTCGCGTCTTGAAGACGCAAACCCCTCTCCCGCCCTTTGGGCACCCTCTCCCACCAGGGGAGAGGGAAAAAGCGAAGCGTGCAGTGTCTTTTTCCTTTGGCGCACCGCACCACCCGCCTGCCCCGGTCTTCGGGCACACTCGCCACTGCCCTATCGGAGTCTTCCATGAAACCCCTGCCCCTCGTCCTCGCGCTGCTGTCGGCCTCGATCCTGCCGTCGCCGGCCGCCTTCGCCGCGAATGCCACCACCCAGGCGCAGCGCGTCGCGCATCCCGCGCAGGATCCGTTCGCGCCGGTGTACATCGTCACCTCGCGCAAGACCTTCGACACCGTGCATGCGCTGGTGCGCAACCCCGCCTCGCGCCGCGACAGCCTCGGCAACGAGCTCGTGGTGTCCGAAACCAGGGCCAACATGCTCGACGCGGTGAGCGGGCTGATCCACCAGCGCGAGCTGCGCTGCGGTGGCTATTTCGCGTTCGACAGCCGGCAGAAGGCGGAAGCGTTCATCGCCAACGATCGTTCGGCCCTGGCCGCGCGCGCGCTGGCCGTGAGCTACACCATCGACAATGCCGCGACCGTGGATCCGTGGCTGCCGCAGGCGACCGAGTCCGGCATCTACGACACGATCAACGCGTTGTCGGGCTACAGGAACCGCTACTACGCCAGCAGCTACGGCAAGGCCGCGGCGGAATGGATCCGTGATCGCTGGTCCGCGCTAGCCGCAGGACGCAGTGACGCGACCACCGAACTCTTCACTGGTTGCAGCAACTGTTCGACCCAGCCCTCGGTGATCCTCACCATCCAGGGCAACGAATTGCCCGACGAAGTGGTGGTGCTCGGCGCGCACCTGGATTCGATCAACGACAGCGCCGGCGGCAACCCCGAAATGCTCGCGCCAGGCGCCGACGACGATGCCTCCGGCATCGCGACCCTGACCGAGGCCCTGCGCATCGCGCTCGCCAGCGGCTGGAAGCCACAGCGCACGGTCAAGTTCATGGCCTACGCGGCGGAGGAAACGGGCCTGCGCGGATCGAATGCGATCGCGCAGCAGTTCAAGGCGAACGGCGTCAACGTGGTCGCCGCGCTGCAACTGGACATGACCGAATACCAGTCCGGTACGCCCGAGGACATGCAACTGGTCACCGACTATTCCAACGCCAGCCTCAAGCAGTTCTTCAACAACCTGTTCGACGCCTACCTCGCGCCGCTGGGCCTGCGCCGCGGCACCATCACCTGCGGCTACGGCTGCTCCGACCACGCGTCCTGGACCAGCGCGGGCTATCCGGCGGCGATGATGTTCGAGGCCGGCGACAACAGCGGCGCGAACACGCCCGCGTTCCGCGGCTTCAACCCGAACATCCACACCACCGGCGACACGCTCTCCTTCCTGGGCGAGTCGGCCGCGCACAGCGTCAAGTTCGCGCAGTTCGCGCTGGCCTACATCGGAGAGGTCGGCAAGACCAGCGCCAGCGCGCCGGTCAACGTGCCGCCGGTCGCGAACTTCCGCAGCAGGGTCGTGCGTCGCACGGTCGCGTTCACGGACCGATCCCGCGACAGCGACGGCAGCATCGTCGCCCGTGCGTGGGATTTCGGCGACGGCAAGTCGTCGACCATGACCAGCCCCACGCACGTGTATTCCGCGATCGGCACCTACAACGTCACCTTGACCGTCACCGACGACGATGGCGCGATCGCGAGCAGGACGCAGGCGGTGACGATCGTGCGCTGAGGCGCGTTCTCGCGAGCAAAAAGAAACCCGCCGGGAGGCGGGTTTCTTTTTTCGACTTCGAACGATGTGAAGAACTGGATCCCGGCTCAGCGTACATCCATGTACTGGCCGGGATGAGTGCATCCTGCACTCACTTGATCTTGCCTTCCTTGTAGACCACGTGCTTCCGGACGACGGGGTCGTACTTCTTGACCTCCATCTTGTTCGGCGTGTTCTTCTTGTTCTTGTCGGTGGTGTAGAAGTGGCCGGTGTTGGCCGAGGAGATCAGGCGGATCTTGTCGCGCTTGGAAGCCATGGTTCGATACTCCTCAGACCTTCTCGCCCTGCTTGCGCAGGTCGGCGAGGACGGCGTCGATGCCGTTCTTGTCGATGGTGCGCAGGGCCTTGGTGGAAACGCGCAGCTTCACCCAGCGGTTCTCGGAAGCGACCCAGAAGCGGCGCTCGTGGAGATTGGGCAGGAAACGGCGGCGGGTTTTGTTGTTCGCGTGCGACACGTTGTTGCCGGTCGCCACGCGCTTGCCGGTGACTTGGCATTCACGGGACATTGCGCACCTCTCAATGTGCTTGTGTTGTCGCCCGTAGCCCGGACGACGGCGGCCCCGCCGGTCGATGGAATCCCGGGCGGGAATCGCTGCAGGACGCAGCGAGCCGCGCATTATGCCGGCCCGCCCGACTCCGGGCAAGGACTTATCCACAGCATCGATCCCCCGGGGTCGCGCCCTGAAGGGCGCTCCTGCAGGAGTGATGGAGCCGGGTCGCGACTTCGCCTTTAACAGCCGAATGGCTGGTAAAGCCGCTCCTACAGGGGCGCGGCCGACGGCTTGGCGGCCTTCGCCTTGGCAATATAGGCCCGGATCTGCGATTCCAGCACCGGCAGCGGCACCGAGCCCTGTGCCAGCACGGCATCGTGGAAGGCGCGGACATTGAACTTCGGCCCCAGCTCGGCCTCGGCCTCGCGACGCAGGCGCATGATCGTCAGCTCGCCCAGCTTGTAGCTCAGGGCCTGGCCGGGCCAGCTGATGTAGCGGTCGACCTCGGTGGTGATTTCGTGCTCGGACAGGGCGGTGTTGTCGCGCAGGTAGGCCTGCGCCTGCGCGCGGGTCCAGCCCAGGTGGTGCACGCCGGTGTCGATCACCAGCCGGCAGGCGCGCCACATCGCGTAGGTCAGGCGGCCGAAATCCTCGTAGGGGGTCTGGTAGATGCCCATTTCCTTGCCCAGCCATTCCGAATACAGGCCCCAGCCCTCGCCGTAGGCGCTGATGTATTCCTTGCGGAAATCCGGCACCTCGCCCTGTTCGAGCACCAGCGACCCCTGCAGGGAATGGCCGGGCGAGGATTCGTGCAGGGTCAGCGCCGGCAGGTTGTACAGCGGGCGCGAAGGCAGGTCGTAGGTGTTGAGCCAGTAGGTATCGGCGCCGCCGCGACCGGCGGTCCAGAACGGGGCGATGTCGGCCGGCACCGGCACAATGGTGAAGCGGCCGCGCGGCAGGGTGCCGATCACCTTCCCGACTTCGCCATCCACGCGCTTGCTGATCCATGCGGCGTCGTTGAGCAGTTCCTGCGGCGTCTTCGCGTAGAACCGCGGATCGGTGCGCAGGAAGTGCAGGAAATCGGCGAAGCGCGTTTCCCGGGATTTCCCCTGGAAACCGAGCTGGTCGATGATCGCGTCCATCCCGGCGCGGATCGAGGCGACCTGCTCCAGGCCGATGGCGTGGATCTCGTCCGGGGAGAGATCGAGCGTGGTGTATTTGCGGATCTGCTCGCGGTACCAGGCCACGCCGTCGGGCATCGCTTCGGCGGCGAGGGTCGTGCGCGCGTTCGGCACGTAGTCGTCGCGGAAGAACGCCAGCAGCTTCGCGAACGCGGGCAGCACCGCGTCGCGGATCGCGGCGCGACCCTCGGCGCGCAGGGTTGCCTGTTCCGCGGCCGGGATGCTGGCCGGCATCTTCTTGTACGGGCCGTAGAAACTGGTCGATTCGATGTCGTTGGCGTTCGCGACCGTCGCAATGGAAACCTCGCGCCCGTCCAGCACCGCGCGCGGCACCGAGAACCCGCGCGCAAGCCCGGCGCGCATGTTCGCGACCTGCTGGTCGAAATAGCGCGGCACGTCGCGCAGGCGCGCGGCATAGGCGCGATAGCCGGCCGCGTCGCGCGGGGTGGCCTGCGCCATGAAGCCGAGGTCGGACCAGAACGAGCTGTCCGAATTGAACGGCATCTCGTAGTCGCGGAAGCGGATCTCCGCAGCCATGTGCCCGATCTGCGGGCGATACACCGCGAAGTTCACCTGGTTCGCGGCCGAGAGTTTGCCGGCGTCGATGCCGTCGAGTTGCTTGAGCACGCCATCGAGGTAGGTGAGTCGTTGCGCCTGCGCTTCGGGCCCGACATCGGGCAGATGGCCGGCAGGTTTGCGTCCGCTGTCGTTGCTGTCCTCGCCCCAGCCCGGCGCCTGCTGCATGCGCCACTCCCACTCGGCCTTGTAGATCGCCTCGAACGCCCTGTCGGCATCGCCTGCTGCGGGCGCTTCAGCCGCAGCGGTGGCCATGGGCAGCAGCAGGCACAGGGCGAGCAGGAGCGATTTCACGAGGCGATATCCGCGGAGAAGTGGCCGGATCGTAGCATCGTGCTTCAGTTCGTCATCCCGGCGTCGGCGGGATGTCAGCGCGGCTAATGCCCGGCGCGGTCGCGCTTCCAGCCGCGATGGCGGATGTCCAGGTACAGGCTGTAGCAGGCGGTGAACGCGGGAAACAGGTTCTGCAGGATGCCGACCGAATCGTTCTTGCCGAACACGAAATAACCCAGCGTCATCACGCTGCCGACGATGCTCATGTACCAGAACAGGCGCGGGATCACCGGCTTGCCCTGGCGCTTGCTGGCGACGAACTGCACCAGCCAGCGGCCACCGAACATCAGCGCGCCGGTCAGGCCGATCAGCTTCCACGGACTCATGTACAGCCCGGTCCATTCCAGCCAGACAATTGGCGAATTCATCACGTCCACGGCCACCTCACACTTCCTCGGTGCCGGTGCGGCGATTGCGCACGATCAGCCAGGCCACGCCGCGCAGGTCGCGGATGCCGACCAGGGCGCGGTTGAGGTTGTTGTATTTCGAAACACCGCTGCCGCGGTGGCGATGGTTGACCGGCACGCTCACGGTCTGCCAGCCGGCGCGCTGCATCAGCGCGGGCAGGTAGCGATGCATGTGGTCGAAGTAGGGCAGGTCGAGGAAGGCCTCGCGCTCGAACAGCTTGATCCCGCAACCGGTGTCGGGGGTGGAATCGCGCAGCATGCGGCTGCGGATCGCGTTCGCCCACTTCGAGGCCCAGCGCTTGCTGCCCGAATCCTGTCGGTTCACCCGCCAGCCGGCGAACAGTTTCACGTTCGCATCGGCGCGTTCGCGCTGCTCGAGCAGTTTCGGGATGTCGGCCGGATCGTTCTGGCCATCGCCGTCCAGGGTCGCGATCCATGTGCCGCGCGCGGCCTTCACTCCGGTGCGGATCGCGGTGCTCTGGCCGCTGTTGGCGAGGTGCCGCACCACGCGCAGTTCCGGTGTTTCGGCCTTGAGCCTGCGCAACACGTCGAGGGTGCCGTCACGGGAGAGATCATCGACGTAGACGATTTCGAAATCGATCGCGCCGCGCAGCGCGGCGACGATCTCGCCGACCAGCGGCGCGACGTTGCCTTCCTCGTTGTATACGGGCACCACGACCGAGAGTTGCGGTGTTGCGTTCATGCGCCGCCTGGCCTCAGGACTTGTTGCGGAGACGTTCCAGTACGCCGTCGAGCATGTCGAAATCGCTGTAGTGGATCACCAGCTTGCCGCGGCCGCCGCGCCCGGGCTGCACGTCCACGCGCGTGCCCAGCGATTCGCCGAGTTCGCGCTGCAGCGAGGCGATATCGGCCGAGGGCGAGGCCTTGGTCGCGGCCGGCCTGGCCTTGCCGGGCACGCGTCCGGCGCCGAGCAGTTGCACCCGGCGTTCGACTTCGCGCACCGACCATTCCTGCGCCGCGGCCTGCTTGCCGAGCGCGACCGCGGCGGCCGGCACCAGCGCCAGCAGCGCGCGCGCATGGCCCATTTCCAGCGCGCCGGATTCGACCATCGTGCGTAGCTCGGCCGGCAGTTCCAGCAAGCGCAACAGGTTGGTGACCGCGGTGCGCGAGCGGCCGACGGCTTCGGCGGCGGCGGCATGGGTCAGGTCGAATTCGTCGATCAGCCGCTGTAGCGCCTGCGCTTCCTCCAGCGGATTGAGGTCTTCGCGCTGGATGTTCTCGATCAGCGCCATCGCGACCACGGTGCGGTCGTCGACTTCGCGCACCACCACCGGGATTTCGCTGAGGCCCGCCTGTTTCGACGCGCGCCAGCGGCGTTCGCCGGCGATGATTTCCCAGGTCTTGCCGCCGCGCGGTTGCACGATTTCGCGCACGACGATGGGCTGGATCACGCCCTGCGCGCGGATCGATTCGGCCAGTTCCGTCAGCTTGTCCGGATCCATGACCCGGCGCGGCTGGTACTTGCCCGGTGCCAGCGCATCGATCGGCAGCGTGCGCAGCGCGTCCTGCGGGGTGGCTTCGAGCTTGGGCGCCTGCGCCGCGGCCTTGGGGCCGAGCAGGGCTTCGAGCCCGCGCCCGAGCCCGCGCTTCTTCGCGGGCGCGTTCTTCGCCGTGGTCATGCGTTTTGCTCCGTTGTCGCGGCGGGCTTGCTTTGCGTTTGCTTGCGCTCGCGCTGGTGGCGCAGCACTTCGCCGGCGAGGCCGAGATAGGCGATCGCGCCGCGGCTGCCCTTGTCGTAGCCGACGATGCTCTGGCCGTGGCTCGGAGCCTCGGCCACGCGCACGTTGCGCGGGATGATGGTGCGGAACACCTTGTCGCCGAAATGCGCGACCAGTTCCGCCGAAACCGCGTTGGCGAGGTTGTTGCGCACGTCGAACATGGTGCGCAACACGCCTTCGATCTCGAGATCGGGGTTCAGCTTCGCCTTCAGTGCATCGATGGTCTGCAGCAGCGCGGTCAGGCCTTCCAGTGCGTAGTACTCGCACTGCATCGGCACCAGCACGCTGTCGGCGGCGGTCAGCGCGTTGAGCGTGAGCAGCGAAAGCGCCGGCGGGCAGTCGACGATGATGAAGTCGTAGTTGGCGCGCAGTGGATCCAGCGCGCGCTTGAGCCGCTGTTCGCGGCCGTCCTCGTCCATCAATTCGATTTCGGCCGCGGTCAGGTCGGTGTTGCCGGGCAGCAGGTCGAAGCCTTCGGCCGTCGCCACGATCGCGGCCTCGGCGTGCTGTTCCTCAAGCAATACGTCGCAAGTGGAAGCGGACAGTTCGCGCTTGTCCACGCCGCTGCCCATGGTCGCGTTGCCCTGAGCGTCGAGATCGACCAGCAGCACGCGGCTGCCCGACTGCGCGAGCGCGGCGGCGAGGTTGACGGCGGTGGTGGTCTTGCCGACGCCGCCCTTCTGGTTGGCGATGGCAATGATGCGGGCCATGCGGGGAAGCATTCCTGCGACGGATCGGGGATTATGCCGTGGTCGCCGGTTCGCGGCCCACCACGGCGAGGTGGCGTTCGCCGTCCAGGCCCGGAACCGTGAGCCGATGCAGCATTTGCAGGCGCCAGCCGCGCGGCAATGCGGCGATTTCCTCATCCGGGCGCGCGCCCTTCATCGCCAGCAGCTTGCCGCCCGGGGCGAGCAGGTGGCCGCCGAATTCGAGGATCTGCGGCAAGGTCGCCAGCGCCCGCGCGGTGATCGCGTCGAACGTACCGGGCCGGTCCAGCGCTTCGATCCGCGTTTCCGCCACCTCGGCATTGGCGAGGCCGAGCGTGCGCACCGCCTCGCGCAGGAAGCGCGCCTTCTTGCCGTTGGCCTCGACCAGGGTCACCCGCAGCCCCGGCCGCGCGATCGCCAGCGGAATGCCGGGCAGGCCGGGGCCGGTGCCGAGGTCGGCGAGGGTGGCGATGCCGTCGAGGAAAGGCTCCATCGCCAGCGAATCGAGGATGTGGCGCGGCACCATCTCGCGCGGATCGCGCACCGCGGTGAGGTTGTAGGCGCGGTTCCAGCGCGCGAGCAGGTCGAGGTAGGCGAGCAGCGGCGGCGCGATGTCGTCCGCCAGCGCGAGCGCGGCGAGGCCGGTGCGCAGCGGGGCGTCGAGGTCGTGGTGAACCGTCATGCGCGGGGATTATCCATCGCGCCAGGCGAGTGCGGCGAGCGTACCCGGCGCTGGCGTGAATTCGCGCAGGCGCCAGTCGCGCGGATCGCCGAGTTCGTCGTCGCAGCGCGCGAGGAACAAGCCGCCGTCGCTTTCGGCGAACGCCAGCCGGTGCAGGCCGAAGGCGAGGCCGCGGCCATGTGCCTTCAGCACCGCTTCCTTGGCGCACCACAGGCGCAGGAAATCCCGTTCAACCGCGACGGATTCCATGTCCGTGCGTTGCGCCAGCCATGCGCTTTCCTCGTCCGCGAAGAAACGTCGCGCAAGCGCGAGTGCGTTCCTGCGCGGCCGGATCGCCTCCAGGTCCGTGCCGACGCATGTGGCTTCACCACAGGCGATGAGCAGGTGTTCGCCGCTGTGGCTCCAGCTGCAATCCAGCCCCGCGCGTTGCAGTTGCGGGCGGCCATGCGCATCGCGTTCGAACGCGTAATCGCTGGCGTCACCGCCGAATTCCCGTGCGAGCCAGGCTTGCGCGCGCGGCATGGCCGCTGCGCCGCGCGAATGCGGCAGCAGCGTCCAGCGCGGCGGGGCTGGGTCGTGGTCTTGGCGGGCCATGGCGATGCCAGCGTAAGCTAGCGGCCGCCCGAAGCCACGCGTTTTCCTCGATGTCCACTGCGTTTCCCTCGCCTGCCGCCGGTCCCGCCGCCATGGCGATCGCCATCGGGCCGCCGCCGCGAGCGCTGGCGTTCGGGCCTCTCGGGGCGACCACGCTGTCGGCGTTCCTCGGCGAAGCGCAGGCGCTGGCCGCGCAGCTGGACGCAAGCGAGTTCGTGGTGAACCTGTGCGAGGACCGGCACCGTTTCCTCACCGGTTTCTGCGCGGCCGCCTTGTGCGGGAAGACCACGCTGCTGCCGTCTTCGCGGGCGACCGAAGTCGTAGCCGAGGTGCGGCGGCGGCATCCGCGCAGTCAAACGCTGGACGATGCCACGGTCGCCGCGGTGATCGCCTCCATGCCGATGGCGACGAGCGAAGTTCCGGAAGTCGCGGCGGACGCCATGGCCGCGATCGGTTTCACTTCCGGCAGTACCGGCGTGCCGCAGGCCAATCCCAAGACCTGGGGCGGGTTCGCGACCAGCACCGCGCAGAACCTCGCCGCGCTGCGCGACCTGTGGCCGGCGGACGCGCAGGCGCAGATCGTCGCCACCGTGCCGCCGCAGCACATGTACGGCATGGAACTCTCCGTGCTGCTGCCGCTGCTCGGCGGCGCGGCGGTGCACGAGGCGCGGCCGTTCTTCCCCGCCGACATCGCGCGCGCGCTGGCCGATGCGACGCACACGCGCCTGCTGGTGACCACGCCGGTGCACCTGCGTGCGCTGGTGGCCTCCGGCGTGGCGCTGCCGCCGCTCGCCGGTATCGTCTCCGCGACCGCGCCGTTGTCGTCAGAACTTGCGCTGGAGGCCGAGGCGCGTTACGGCTGCGAAGTGCGTGAACTGTTCGGTTCCACGGAGACCTGCGTGATCGCGCGGCGCCGTACCGCACGCGAAGATGCATGGACACCACTGCCCGGCGTGCGCATCGTCGCGTTCGACGACACGACAGAGGTACATGCTGCGCACCTGCCCGCGCCGGTGCTGCTGGCCGATCGCGTCGAATCCGATGGCGACGGCCGCTTCCTGTTGCGCGGCCGCCAGGCGGACTTGCTGGAAATCGCCGGCAAGCGCGCTTCGCTCGGCGACCTCACCCGGCGCCTGCTCGACGTGACCGGCGTGGAGGATGGTTGCGTGTTCCAGCTCGATGCCGCGCCCGGCGAAGTCGCGCGCGTGGCGGCGCTGGTGGTCGCGCCCACGCGCAGCGAAGCCGAGATCCTCGATGCGCTGCGCACCGGCGTCGATCCCGCATTCCTGCCGCGTCCGTTGCGCAAGGTCGCGACGCTGCCACGCAACGACACCGGCAAGCTGCCGCGCGCGGAATTGCTGGAGCTGTTGCGCCGCTGCGACAACTGAATGCGTACCAGGGCCTGTTAACGCTATCGGAGCACGCCGCGCCGCGACGCGGCCATCACGCCCTGCAAGGCAGAGTCCCCATGCCCCGGTTCGAGGCGTGAACCGGCATTCCCACCCACACATAGAGAGGAGATCTTCGCATGGGCATCATCGTCTGGTTGATCGTGGGCGGCATCATCGGCTGGCTGGCCAGCCTGGTCATGAAGACCGACGGGCAACAGGGCATCCTGCTCAACGTCATCGTCGGCATCATCGGTGCCTTCATCGGCGGTTGGATCGGCCCGATGTTCGGCCTCGGTGGCGGCATCAACGCCGGCATCAGCGTGATGAGCATCGTCGTGTCGCTGATCGGCGCGATCATCCTGCTCGCGATCGTCAACCTGTTCCGGCGCGGCAAGGTGCGCTGAACGCCATACGACATCGACAGGGGATGCGAAGGCCCGGCTTGCCGGGCCTTCGCTTTTCCGCGATCAGGAGAGTTCGACGAAGGCCGGCGCGTGGTCGCTGGCGCGTTCCCAGGTGCGCGGGGTGCGGTCGATGCCGGCGTTCGCGGTGGCCCCGCGCAGCGCATCCGACACCAGGGTCAGGTCGATGCGCAGGCCGAGGTTGCGGCGGAACGCCGCCTGCCGGTAATCCCACCAGCTGAACACGCCGGCTTCGTCGCTGTGCAGGCGGAAGCCGTCGTGCAGGCCGAGCGCGAGCAGGCGTCGCAAGGCATCGCGTTCGGCGGTGGAAGTGAGGATGTGCTCGTCGTTCCACGTCGCAGGGTCGTGCACATCGCGGTCGTCGGGCGCGATGTTGAAATCGCCGAGCACGACGAGTTTTTCGTGCCGTTGCAGTTCGTCCGCGAGCCAGTCGTGCACCGCATCCAGCCAGCGCAGCTTGTACGCGTATTTCTCGGTACCGACGTCCTGGCCGTTGACCACGTACAGGTTGACGATGCGCACGCCACCCACGGTCGCGGCGATGGCGCGCGCCTGCGCGTCGTCGAAGCCGGGAATCGCGATCTGCACCTCTTCCAGCGCGCGATCGCGGGCGAGGATTGCGACGCCGTTGTAGGTCTTCTGCCCGTGGAACACGCTGCGGTAACCGAGCGCGGCCAGCGCGTCGTCGGGGAACTTGTGGTCCTCCATCTTGGTTTCCTGCAACCCGACCACGTCCGGCGCGAATTCGCCCAGCCATTGCTGCAGTTGCGGCAGGCGCACGTTGAGCGAATTGACGTTCCAGCTGGCGATTTTCATGGGCGCAAGCCTATCCCTCCGGGCCGCGGCCGTCGAATGCGAATCATTGCGCGAGCGGGATGCGAATCGTTCCGGCGCCCCTGCCTTCAGTCATGCCTTGCGCACGCCGCCAACTTGATCCCGATCAAGTCGCGCGGTTCGCGGACGGCGGAAGCTGGAATCCCCTGCAACCGGAGGCACTGGCCATGACCCTGGACAACAAGGTGCGACGTCGCTTCGCGTGGCCGGTCCGCGCGATCCACTGGATCAGCGCAGTGCTGGTGCTGGTCGCCTATCTCACCACCGAACTCGCCGAGGATGCCGAACATGGCGAGGCGGTCGGCATCAACTGGCATGTCGCCGCCGGGCTCGCGTTGCTGGTGCTGTTCGTGCCGCGGCTGCTCGCCAGGTTGCTGCCGCAACCGGGGCCGCTGATGCCGCCGGTGCCGCGCTGGTCGCTGTGGTCGTCGCGCCTGGTGGCGCTGGCGCTGCTGCTGTTCGTGGTCGTGCAACCGGTGCTGGGCATCCTGTCGGTCTGGGCCGAGGGCGAGGCGCTCGCGGTCCCGTTCACCGCGTGGACGCTGCCTGCACCGGCGTGGGCGCCGGGCGAAGACGCCGGGCACACGCTGAAAGAGGCGCATGAAATTGTCGGCAACGCGTTCTACGCGGTGATCGCGCTGCATGCGCTGGCCGCGTTGTGGCACCAGTTCGTGCGCCGCGACGGGGCGCTGCGGCGAATGCTCTGAGGCCTGCGCGTCAACGCACGATCAGGTCGATCAGCCACTTCGCCTTCGAATATGGCGGCTTCAGCAAATCTCCGCCGGTGCGTCGCGCCTGCCACAGGATCGGCAATTGCTTGCTCATCGCGTCGAAGCCGGCGCGGCCGTGGTAGGCACCCATGCCGCTGGGACCGATGCCGCCGAACGGCAGCGTGGTCACCGCGAAATGGAACAGGGTGTCGTTGACCGAAACGCCACCGGCGAGCGTGTTGCGCAGGATCTTCTCCACGCTCGCGCGGTCGTGGCTGAAGGGATACAGCGCCAGCGGGCGATCGTGCGCGTTGACGTAGGCGATGGCTTCGTCGAGCGAGCGCACGCTGCGGATCGGCAAGACCGGGCCGAAGATTTCCTCCCGCATCACGCTCGCATCGTCGCCCGGCTCCAGCACCAGGGTCGGCGGGAACAACCGCTGCGCCGGATCGGCCTTGCCCAGCACGATGACCTCCAACCCGCGCGCGCGCGCGTCGTCGACATGGCCTTGCAGGCGCGCGTACTGGCCGTCGTTGACGATGCGGGTGTAATCGCCGGTATTGTCGAAATCACGGCCATAGCGCGACTCCACTTGCTCGCGCAGCGCCTCTACGAACGCGTCGCGCTGGTTCGCCGGCACCAGCGCGTAGTCGGGCGCGATGCAGGTCTGCCCGGCGTTGAACCACTTGCCGGTGGCGAGCCGCGCCGCAGCCTGTTCGACCGGATAGTCCTCGCAGACAATGGCCGGCGACTTGCCGCCCAGTTCCAGTGTCACCGGCGTGAGGTTCTGCGCGGCCGCAGCCATCACCTTGCGCCCGACCGCGGTGGAACCGGTGAACACGAGATGGTCGAACGGTAGCGCGGCGAACGCTGCACCGACATCGGCGCCACCCACGGCGACGGCGACGCGGTCTTCCGGGAACACCTCGGCCAGCAGGTCGCGCAGGAAGGCGCTGGTGCGCGGCGTGTGCTCCGACGGCTTCAGGTAGACATGGCTGCCGGCGGCGATCGCGGTGGCGAGCGGGATCAACGCGAGGTTCACCGGGTAGTTCCAGGGCGCGATCACGCCGACCACGCCGACCGGTTCCGGGCGGATTTCCGCGCGCGCCGGCAGGAAGCGCCAGCCGACGCCGACGCGCCTGGGCTTCATCCAGCCGCGCAGGTGCTTGCGCAGGTGGTCGATGTCGTTGAGCACGGTCATGCCATCGGCGATGCGCGACTCGTGCGGGGAACGATGGCCGAAGTCGGCGGAGATCACCGTGGCCATTTCGTCGAGCCGGCGTTTCACCGCATCGCGCAGGCGTTGCAGGTCGTCGTGGCGTTGCACGGCATCGGGCTTGTGTGCCTGCCAGGCCGCGCGCAGGCGGTCGAGGGTCGGGCGCAGTTCGGTGGTCGGGGTGTCGGCGGCGATGTCCATGGCTGGAGTATAGGCGTGGTGACCTGGAGCTTCGCGACTAGAATGCAGGCATGAAAATCCGTCCCTACCGCGGCATCCTGCCCACCCTCGGCGAGCGCGCCTACATCGATGAAGCCGCAACCGTGATCGGCGACGTGGTGCTGGGCGAGGACGTGTCGGTGTGGCCGTTCACGGTGATCCGCGGCGACGTGAACTTCATCCGCATCGGCGATCGCACGAATATCCAGGACGGCACCGTCGTGCATGTCAGCCACGATGGTCCGCACGCCAAGCTCGGCGGTTTCGCCACCCGCATCGGCAGCGACGTCACCATCGGCCACAAGGCGATCATCCATGCCTGCACGATCGAGGACGCGGTGCTCATCGGCATGGGCGCGATCGTGCTCGACGGCGCGGTGGTGAAGAAACACGCCTTCATCGGCGCCGGCGCGCTGGTGGCGCCGGGGAAGGTCGTCGGCGAAGGCGAGTTGTGGCTCGGCAACCCGGCGAGGAAGGCGCGCATGCTCAGCGACGCCGAGATCGACGCGCTGTACTACAGCGCGAAGCACTACGTGCGGCTGAAGGACGAATATCTCGCAGTCGGTGCCGCGTTCTAATCCGCGGTCACCAGCTTCGCGTTCTCCGCGCGCAGCTCGCCATAGATGTGATCGGTGTCGGGCCGCGTGCCGTGCCAGCGCGCGAAGCTCTCGGCCGCCTGTTCGACCAGCATGCCGAGGCCGTCGATGGAGGCGTGGGCGCCGTGCGCGCGCGCCCACGCGAGGAACGGGATCGCCGCTTCGCCATAGCTCAGGCTCACCGCGATGCTGCGCCGGCCGAGCAGGGTGCGTGGCAGGACCGGGAACGCGCCGCCGTCGCGCGCCGCGGTGGTGGCGTTGAGCACCAGGTCGAATTCGCCCAGGTTGCGCAGGTCGTCGAGGTAGCGCGGATGCACCCGACCGGGCTGGCCGAGCATGTCGGCCAGCGCATCCGCGCGTTCGGGCGTGCGGTTGACGATGAACAGGTCGCCGATGCCGGCATCGAGCAAGGCCGGGGCGACGCCGTGCGCCGCGCCGCCGGCGCCGAGCAGCAGGGTGCGGCGCGCGCGCAGGTCCAGGCCATGGCGTTCGGTCAGGTCGCGCACCAGGCCGAGGCCGTCGGTGTTGTCGCCGTGCCAGGCGTCGCCGTTGCGGATCAGGGTGTTCACCGCGCCGGCGCGGCGCGCGCGTTCGGTGGTGTCGCTGCACAACGCGTACGCGACTTCCTTCAGCGGCAGGGTGACGTTGGCGCCGGCACCGCCGCGTGCGACGAAGTCGTCGAGCGCCTGCTCGAAGCCGGCGGGCTCGGCGTCGATCGCGGAATACTCCACCGCGATGCCGGTTTGCTTCCCGAAGGCGGCATGGATGCGCGGCGACAGCGAATGCGATACCGGATGCCCGAACACGGCGTAATGCCTGCTCATGGATGCCTCCGCATGGACGATGCCCCGAGTCTACTCCTGCCGGTGTCGCGATCAGCGTGATGCGCGCAGCCAGCGCGCGGCATCCAGTGCGAAGTAGGTGAGCACGCCATCGGCGCCGGCGCGCTTGAACGCGAGCAGCGATTCCATCGCCACCGCGCGTTCGTCGATCCAGCCGTTCTGCGCGGCGGCCTTGATCATCGCGTACTCGCCACTGACCTGGTAGGCATAGGTCGGGCGCTTGAATTGCTGCTTCACCCGGTACAGCACGTCGAGGTAGGGCAGGCCGGGCTTGACCATCACCATGTCGGCGCCTTCGGCCAGGTCCAGCCCGACTTCGTGCAGGGCTTCGTCCGAATTCGCCGGATCCATCTGGTAGGTGTACTTGTCGCCCTTGCCGAGCGCACCGGCGCTGCCCACCGCGCTGCGGAACGGGCCGTAGAACGCGCTGGCGTACTTGGCGCTGTAGGCCATGATCTTGGTGTGGATGAAGCCGGCGCCTTCCAGCGCCTTGCGGATCGCGCCGATGCGGCCGTCCATCATGTCGCTGGGCGAGAGGATGTCGACGCCGGCATCGGCATGCGCCAGCGACTGCCTGACCAGCGCCTCGATGGTCTCGTCGTTGAGGATGTAGCCGGTCTCGTCGATCAACCCGTCCTGGCCGTGCGTGGTGTACGGGTCCAGTGCCTGGTCGCTCATCACCCCGAGTTCGGGGAAGCGCGACTTCAGCGCGCGGATCGCGCGCGGGACGATGCCGCCTTCGGCCCAGGCGATGCGGCCATCCGCGGTCTTCGCGGCGGGATCCGGCACGCCGAACAGGTCGAGCACCGGCACGCCCAGTTCCAGCGCCTGCTCGCCGACCTTCAGCAGTTCGTCGATCGACAGGCGTTCGACGCCCGGCATCGACGGCACTGGCGCGCGGCCCTGTTCCTCGTGCACGAACACCGGCAGGATCAGGTCGTTCGTGGTCAGCACGTGCTCGCGCATCAGCCGGCGCGAGAAGTCGTCACGGCGCATCCGCCGCGGGCGCGAGGAGGGATAGCTCATGCCGGCATTTTACGCCGGTCGGCCCGGGGGCAAAAAAGACCGGCGCCACGAGGGCGCCGGTCGGTGCAGCGAAGCGCTTGCGTTCGATCAGGGACGCAGCGCGCAGTTGGTGATCGCCGTCTGCTGGGTGGCGGTGATCAAGCCTGCCGCCTTCAGCCTCGAGGCGAAACCGGTGATGCACGACTTGCGCCCGGTCGTGCTCGAAGACGACGCCGTGCACAGGGTGTCCGCCGCCTGCAGGTTGGCGCCCGTCATCAGGCCCGGTGCGACGTACAGCGGTACCTTGGTGTCGCAGGCCTTGCTGCCGAGCTTCGCGGTACCCGACTTCAGCACCCAGCCTTCGTCCGCGAACAGGCCGAGGGTCAGGTCGGTGCGGAAGTTGGCGGCGAGGTCGTCGTTGATGAACGGCTCCATCAGCGCGTTCGGCGTCAGCGAAGTGTCGTAGTGCGAGTAGGTCGAACCACCCGCCACCACCGACGGCGCATACAGCAGCGGACGATTGCCGCTGTCGGCGCCCGCGAACTGGCCCGCCACCGTGCCCAGCGCGGCGTGCATGCCGGTGATCTGCGTACGGATCTGGTTGGCATCGGCCAGATTCAGGCTCACCGTCGGAACGGTCGTGTCGGTGATGGTCGGATCGTCGGCCATGCCCGGCGCGGTGCCCGGGGTGCCCGAGGACGCCACGTTGCCGATGATCACGGCCGCGGCGCCCGCGCCCTGGGCATTGCGCGCCTTGAACTCGAACCCGCAGGTGCCGCGGTTGATGAAGGCGACCTTGCCGGTCAGGCTTCCGGCCGCCAGCGGCTCGCAGGCATCGGCGGTGTCGGCTCCGGCGCCGTCATTGACGATGACGAGGTCGGCATTGAAGTTCGCCGAAGTCGCGGCAGCGCCGAACGCAGCCGTACCGTAGAACGGGAAGTTCGCCGTGATCGTGCCGGTGATGTTCAACGCGGTCTTGGGCCCGAGCGCGGATGGAACCTGGGACTTGACCGTGGCGCCATCCCAGACCGAACGGCCCTGGGTGGTGATCGCGGCGAGACGATCGGCATTCGCCATGCCGGCGTCATCGAAGCGCAGGCCCTTGACGTTGTCGTAGGCGGAGTGGGTGTAGACGTCCGAACGCGGCACGCCGTCGAAATTGGCGAGGGCGCCGGTGGTCTTGTTGATGAAGCCCGAGAAACCGAGGCCGTGGCCGATCTCGTGCATCACCACGTCGAGGAAGCTGATCATGCCGGCGGGGGTGTTGCCGTCGAGGCCGTAGTACCAGCCGCTGCCGGCCAGGCAGTTCGGCTGGCCCAGGTTGGCGTTGAACTGGCTGCCGATCTCGATGTCGTCCGGATCCACGTAGTCCGGGTTGCCCGAGGTGATGTTCAGGTTTTCGCCGGCGATCTGGTTGGCCAGCGCCTGGTGGTACCAGGCGCCCGGGACCGGGAAGGCGGGATCCTGCCAGACCCACCACGCGCCCGCGGAGCCGAGCGTGGCGCTGGTCGATGTGCAGGTCAGCGCGGCGAAGCTGGCGCCGACGCGCACGTCGACATTGGCGGTCAGGGTCGAACCCCAAAGGTCGGCGGCGAACTGGTAGACGATCTTGCGCTGGTCGCCGACCGTGGTGCCGGGATTGCCGCCTTCGGGCGCGCGCGCGGTCGGGTCGTTCAGGCCGACGCCGGCCGGGTCATGGTTGACCGGGACAATCGCGGCCTGGGCGGCAACGGGCGCGAACAGGCTGGCGGCGACGAGGGCCGCGAGGAGGCGGGTCTTCACTTGATCACCTCCTGCTGCGTGATCGGCGCGGCATCGCCCGGCTGGCCTTCGGTCATGTTCAGTTCGCCGTTCGCATCACGGCTGGCGCTGAGTTCGTTCATCGCCGACAACGGGGCACGCGCGGAGGTGGCGCCATTGGACAAGTGGCGGACGGTCGCACGGACCTGGGCATCGGTGCGCGGAACCGTCGCGAAGTACGAGCCGCGGGCTTGCGGCATGGCCGCGGCCCTGGTGGCGAGCGACTTCGCTTCGGCCGCGGTCAGCGGGCGCAGTTGGCGGGTCTTGGCATCGATGCCGACCATCACCGCGTTGTCGGCGCCTTCGGTGGCTTGCGTTTGGGTGGCTTGCGGTTCGGCGGCCTGTGCTTGCAGGCAGGCCGCGAGGGCCAGGCCTCCGAGCAGCAGGGCAGGTGTTGCCTTTTTCATGGTCCAGATCCCCTCGTCTTTTAGAGATGCGTTCCCCACGATCTCGCCTGATCGCGACGGTCGGTCGTGTGGTTGGGTCGGCAGGAACAACCCTGCCCGTGGTCGAGTGTGCTCTGGAACACGACGAGGCTCAATAGTGCGTCGCAGCAGTCCGGGTGGCAGGCGCATTCAGTCGGGAATGGGCGGAATGGCCCCGTGCACGCCGTCGATTTCGACCGCCAGGTCGCGCCTGCAGATCACCGCGTGCAGGATCAGGTGCGGCACGCCGCCACCGAAGCGCCGGGCGAATGCCTCGGCCACCAGCGGCAGGTCGCCGCGTTCGCGCACATAGACCTTGAGCCGCGTGCCAGCGCCGAAATGCGCGGGCAGGTCCGGCGCGTGCCCGCGCGCGGCGGCGACCAGGCTGTCGAAATTGGCGAAGGTTTCGTCCAGTTGCGCCAGCAGCCGCCCGGCATGCAGCGAACGATGGCCGACCACGCTGGCGGTGCCGGACAGCAGCAGCGGCATGGTCGAACCCGGCGGCGGCAGCATCGCGCGGGCGAAGCTCGGCGACTGCGGGCCGTACTCGCGCGGATAGCGCCAGGCGCTGAGCTGGCGCGGGTTCTCGACCGGGGTGCCGGGCGCGGCCGAGGACAGCCAATAGATCTGGATCACGCGTGCGTCGTCGCAGCGGCCGATCGCGGTCGCTGCCGGCAGGGTCTGCGCGTCGAAGTTGCCGAGCCCGCGCGCGCGGCCGACGCAGAACTGGCGATAGCGCTCGGCATCGCCTTCGCCTTCGGTGATCGCATCGATGTAATTCCAGATCCGCAGCAGGTGCGGGGTGCGGCTGCTGGCGATGAAGCGGGTCAGGCGCGCGTAGGCGCGTTCGGCCGCAATGATGATCCCGCCTTCGTCCTCGGCGATTTCGATGACGCCGAAGGACAGTTCCCCGTTGCCGGCCCAGGCGATGCCGTCCTCGCGGCCGCGTTCGACCGGCGCATGCGTGCGCCAGACCTCGAGCAGGATGTTGCCGTGCGGCTGCAGTGGCACCCGCAGGTAGCGCGGGTCGTCGGCGGACGGGGCGGCGTCGCCGAAACCGAACACCGCGAGGACATCGTCGCGGGCCAGCCATCGGGCCAGCGTGCCGGGCTCGGCGTAATCGACCAGCAGCCGCGGCATGCCGGCGGGGTCCATGCGCAGCGGTGTTTCCATGGGCGTCTGCATCCGCGTTCATGATAGCCGGCGCCCATCGCGGCGGCAGTGCACGGTTGCCAAGCGCCGCGCGATGCCGGATCGTTGCGCCCCAGCACGAGGGGGAATGTCCCGCATATGTCGCCGCAAACCGATGCCGAACGCGCGCTCGCCGAGCTGCTGGTCGAAAGCCTGAACCTGGAGGGCGTCGATCCGGCCGGGATCGATCCGCAGGCGCCGTTGTTCAACGCCGGGCTCGGCCTGGACTCGATCGACGCGCTGGAACTGGCGCTTGCCATTTCGCAGCGTTACGGCTTCCAGTTGCGTTCGGACAACGAGGACAGCCGCCGCGCCTTCGCCTCGCTGCGCGCGCTGTCGGCCTGCGTCGAGCAGCACAAGACCGGCGGTTGAACCGCGACGCCGCGCTCGCGTCCACCCGCATCGCGCTTGCCGCCGCGTATCCGTTCCTCGCGCATGCGGCCAGCGCGCGGGGCGACGACATGCTCGCGGTGCTGGCGATGTTCGACATCGCGCTGATCCTGCTGCTGCCCGCGCTTGCAGGCGCCCGCGCCCGCGCATGGGCATCACTCGCCTGCATCGCGTTGGCGCTGGCCTGGCTGGCGCGCACGGCATACGCGCAGTTGCCACTACTGCTCGTTCCGGTGCTGTTCGTCGCGTTGGTGGGTTGGGGTTTCGCGCGCACGCTGCGCCCCGGGCGCGTGCCGCTGGTCACCCGGATCGCGGCCGCGCTGGAAACCGGCGAGGGGATGCAACTCGAACCCGAGGTCGCGCGCTATACGCACGGCCTGACCCGATTGTGGGCGATCGTGCTGTTCGTGATCGCCGGCTGGAACCTCGTGCTCGCCCTGCTCGCGGTGCCGCGCGGCCTGCTCGCCGCGTTCGGCATCGCCACGCCGTGGCCGGTGGGCGAAACGCTGTGGTCGTGGTGCGCGAACGTCGCGACCTACGGCCTGATCGGTGGATTGATGATCGTCGAATTCGCCTGGCGCTCGCGGCGTTTCCCCGGCCGCTACCACGGCCCGCTGGATTTCGCGAAACGCATGGTCGCGCTCGGCCCGGGTTTCTGGAACCGCCTGTTCCGGGACGGTTCGCCACGCTGAATCCTTCAGCGCCCGACTTGCGGCGATCCCGCATCGAGCCGCATCCTTCCACGGTCATGTCCTTCGCCGTCGATCCTTTGCACCCCAGTTTTCCCGGTCATTTCCCCGGTGCGCCGGTGGTGCCCGGCGTGGTCGTGCTCGAACAGGTATTCGCCGCGATCGAGGCCGTGCACGGTCCGCTGGGCGCGACGCGGCTGCCGCAGGCGAAGTTCCTGCAGCCGCTGCTGCCCGGCGAGCAGGCCGAGGTCGTGATCGAAGGCGAAGCGCCGCGCTGGCGCTTCCGCGTGCTGCGCGGCGAAGCGCTCATCGCCAGCGGCGAGGTCGCGCTGGCGTGAGTGGCTGGAAACAGCGCCGCGAGGGCGGCGGGCGTTTCGCGATCTGGCTGATCCGCAATATCGGCCGTTACGGCGGTCGCGGCGTGGCGCGTTCGCTGCTGCCGTTCATCACCGTGTATTTCCTGTTGCGCCGGCACGCGGAACGGCGCGATTCGCAGGCCTACCTCTCGCGCGTGCTCGGGCGGCGCGCGGGCTGGCGGGACGTGGCGCGGCACATCCACTGCTTCGCCGCGACCATCCTCGATCGCGTGTTCCTGCTTGGCGGCGAGATCGAACGTTTCGATGTCACGGTGAGCGGCCTCGATGGCCTGCGCGGCGCGCTCGACCAGGGCCGCGGCGTGCTGCTGTTCGGTTCGCACCTGGGCAGTTTCGAGGTGTTGCGGGTGCTCGGGCAGGGGCGGTCGAAGCACGCGATCCGCGTCGTGCTCGACAAGGGCCACAACCCGGCGATGACGCAGTTGCTGGACGAACTCAACCCGGACATCGCCGCGGGCGTGATCGATGCCGGCCAGGACGGACCGGCGCTGATGCTGGAGATCCAGCATGCGGTGCAGTCCGGCGCGCTGGTCGCGCTGCTCGCCGATCGAGTGCACCGCGGCGAGCACAGCATGGATGCGCCCTTCCTCGGTTCACCGGCGCGTTTCCCGCTGACGCCGATGCAGGTCGCGATGGCGCTGAAGGTGCCGGTGCTGCTCGGTTTCGGCCTCTATCGCGGCGGCAATCGCTACGACCTGGTGTTCGAACCGTTCAGCAACGGGGTCGACATCCCGCGCGAGCGGCGACGCAGCGAACTCGCGACGCTCATCCGCGGTTATGCCGAACGGCTGGAACATCATGCGCGCTCGGCTCCGTTCAACTGGTTCAATTTCTATGACTTCTGGGAACACCCCGATGCCGAAGCCGCCGCGGAAACGCGCGATTCCGCTGCTGGCGCTGCTGGTCGCGGGCACGACGATGCCCGCGTTCGCGGCCACGCCTGACACCGTCGACAGCGGCTGGATCCTCGCCCGGCTGGCGCATCCGGCGCCGATGCAGACGCCGTTCGTGGAATTGCGCGATTCGTCGCTGCTGAAGGCGCCGTTGCGGATCAGCGGCGAATACCGCCGCCCGGACGTCGCGACCCTGGTGCGCGAGGTGCGCTCGCCCTACGCCGAGACCACGACGATCCGCGAAGGCCAGGCGACGATCGTGCGCGGCCAGCGTTCGCGCAGTTTCTCGCTGGCCCGCGTTCCGGAACTCGCCGGCCTGCAGGCGAGCTTCGGTGCCTTGCTCGCCGGCGACCGCGCCACGCTCGAACGGAACTACCGCATCGACGCCACCGGCACGCGCCAGCGCTGGACGCTGACCCTGGTGCCGCGCGATGCCGCGCTGGCAGCGAAGCTGCGCGACATCGTCCTGCACGGGCGCGGCGCGGAACTGCGCTGCTTCGAGACCGAACCCGCGCACGGCGGCGACACGCAGCGCACCTTGCTCGCTTCGGCCGCGCGCGCCGCCGACGGCGTCGCCGACGGCAAGGCGCTGGCCGCACTCTGCACCGCGGGCTGAGCGAAGTCGCTACGCTAATGCGCGGTCCGCTTCGAATCCGCGCATGCCACGTCCGCTGACGGCGCCCGTCCGCCTTGCCCTCGCCTTGCTGTGGCTGGCGCTGCTGCTGTTCGGCGGCTGGTGGCTGTCGCAGCGGCTCGTGCTCAGCGGCGACCTGCGCAAGTTCATGCCCGCAGCGCGCACGCCGGCGCAGGCGCTGCTGCTGGACGAACTCGGTGAAGGCCCGGGCTCGCGCCTGCTGCTGGTCGCGATTTCCGGCGCGAAACCCGAAATCCTCGCCGCGCAATCGCAGGCCCTGCGCGAATCGCTGGCGAACGACCAACGCTTCGCCTTCGTCGCCAATGGCGGCGAGGTCGGCCTCGATGCGATCCCCGAACGCCTGCGGCCGTATCGCTACCTGCTGTCGCCGACGCTCGATTCCGATCGCTTCGACGCTGCCACGCTCCGCGACGAACTGCAGCAGCGCGTGCAGGACCTCGGCTCGCCGGCGGCCGCGTTGATCGAACCGCTGCTGCCGTCCGATCCCACGCTGGAAACGCTGAAGCTGGCCGAAAGCTGGCAGCCGGCGCACGCGCCGCAACGCCTGTACGACGCCTGGTTCGATGCGCAAGGGAAACAGGCGCTGCTCGCGGTGCAGACCGTCGCGCCGGGCTTCGATCCGACCGGGCAACAGGCCGCGGTGGATGCGCTGCAGTCCGCATTCGCGAAGGCGAAAGGGAGCAGCGGCACGCGCATGGAACTGAGCGGACCAGGCGCGTTCTCGGTCGAGATCGGCGGGCGCACCCAACGCGAGGCGAGCTGGATCGGCAGTTTCGACACCATTGGCCTGATCGTGCTGCTGGTGCTGGCCTATCGCAGCTGGAAGCAGCCACTGTTCGGCGTGCTGCCGTTGGCGAGCGCGGGCCTCGCCGGCCTCGGCGCGGTCGCCTGGTGGTTCGCCGGCGGCGTGCACGGCATCACTGTCGCCTTCGGCTTCACCCTCATTGGCGTGGTGCAGGATTACCCGATCCACCTGTTCTCGCACCAGCGCGCCGGCATCACCCCGTGGCAGAACGCGCGCGCGATCTGGCCCACGCTCGCCACCGGTGTCGCCTCCACGTGCATCGCCTACGTCACCTTCCTGCTTTCTGGCGTCGATGGCCTGCAGCAACTCGCGGTGTTCACGATTGTCGGCCTGCTCACCGCGGCGCTGAGCACGCGCCTGCTGCTGCCGGCCCTGCTCGATCCGGCGCCGCGCGATCCGGCTTCGTGGCCGTGGGTGGAGAGGCTCTGGAACGCGATCGAGCGCGTGCCGCGCCCGCGCCTGCGTTGGTGGATCTTGTTCGCCGCGCTCGCGCTGGCCTGCATCGCGCTGCCGTGCGCGCCGTTCTGGCAGAACGACCTGTCGAAACTCACGCCGGTGCCGCCCGCGGCGCTGGCGCGCGATGCGCAATTGCGCGGCGAACTCGGCGCGCCGGACGTGCGCTACCTGCTCGCGATCCGCGGCAAGGATGCCGAATCGGCGATCGAAGCATCCGAAGCGCTGCGACCGGTGCTGGATGCCGAAATCGCGAACGGCAACCTCGCCAGCTACGACATGGCCGCGCGCTACCTGCCGAGCGCCAGGGTGCAGCGCGAACGCCAGGCGCGCATCCCCGACGCGGCGCAGGCGCGCGAGGCATTGGCCGACGCACTGCGTGATTTGCCATTCCGCGACGATGCGTTTTCACCCTTCCTCGCCGACCTCGACGTCGCGCGCAAGGTGCCGCCGCTGCGCAGCGCCGATCTCGCCGGCACGCCGCTCGAAGCCAGCGTCTCGGGATTGCTCTTGCAGCATCCACAGGACGCGACCGCGCTGGTCTCGCTCTCCGGCATCCGTGACCCGCAGTCGCTGGCGAAGCTCGCGGCTGCGCGTGGCGCGCAACTGCTCGACCTCAAGAAGGCCTCGGAATCGCTGGTCGTCGCCTACCGCGAACGCGTGCTGTGGGCGCTGGCCGGGGCCGCGATCTTGCTCGCTCTGACCGTATGGTTCGCGCTGCGTGCGCCGCGGCGTGTGCTGCGCGTGCTGCTGCCGATGGCGCTGACCACGCTGCTGATCCTCGCCGTGTTGCGCGCGTTCGGCGTCGAACTCACCCTGTTCCACCTGGTCGCGCTGATCCTCGCCGCGGGGCTCGGGTTGGACTACGCGCTGTTCTTCGACCACGCCGGCGACGATCACGCCGACCAGCTGCGCACCTTGCACGCGCTGGTGGTGTGCAGCCTCACGACGCTGCTGGTGTTCCTATTGCTCGCACTGTCCTCGATCCCGGTGCTGCGGGCGATCGGTTCCACGGTCACCATTGGTGTTGTCGGCAACTTCGTGCTCGGCCTGCTGATCGCGCGCCACGATGTCGCGAGCGCGCACGATGGCTGAGCGCATCGACATCGCCACGCTGGTTCCGCACCAGGGCGCGATGTGCCTGTGGCGGGACGTGGTCGAGCACGATGCGGCGCATGTGCGCCTGCGCACGTCTTCGCATCGCGATCCGTTGAATCCGTTGCGCAGCGATGGCCGGCTTCGCGCGCTGCACCTGTGCGAATACGGCGCGCAGGCGATGGCGGTGCACGGCGGCCTGCTCGGGCGCGATGCCGGCGTGCCGGTGCGCGCCGGCATGCTGGTCGCGCTGCGCGGGGTGGCGCTGCACGTGGCGCGCATCGACGATCTGCCCGGTGCGATCGAAGGCGAGGCCACCCTGCTGGCGAACGGCGCGGACAGCCAGCAATACGCGTTCCGCATCATCCACGCCGGCACGCTGCTGGCCGAGGGTCGCGCGGCGGTGATGCTGGGTGCCGCGGTCGCCGGTAACATCGACGCATGAACGATATTCGCAAACGAGCACTGGTTACCGGCGGCAGCGGCGCACTTGGCAGCGCGATCTGCCGGCACCTCGCCGCGAACGGCTTCCACGTCATCGTCCACGCGAATTCCCATCTTGCGCGTGGCGAAGCGGTGGTCGCGGAGATCGTCGCGAATGGCGGCAGCGCGCAAGCCGTCGCGTTCGACGTCGCCGATGCGGATTCGAGCCGCCGCGCGATCGAAACCCTGTTGCGCGATGGTCCGGTGCAGGCCGTGGTCAACAACGCCGGCGTGCACGACGACGCACCGATGGCCGGCATGTCGGACGTGCAGTGGAAGCGCGTGATCGATGTGTCCCTGCACGGCTTCTTCCATGTCACCCAGCCCTTGCTGCTGCCGATGGCGCGCGCGCGCTGGGGCCGCATCGTCAGCGTGTCCAGCGTCGCCGCGGTGCTCGGCAACCGCGGCCAGGCCAACTACGCCGCTGCCAAGTCCGCGCTGCATGGTGCGACCAGATCGCTGGCGCGGGAAATGGCGTCGCGCGGCATTACCGCCAACGTGATCGCGCCCGGGGTGATCCGCGGCGGCATGGCCGACGACACGTTCAACGACGAGGCGATCAAGGCGATGGTGCCGGCAGGCCGCGCCGGCACCCCGGAGGAAGTCGCCGCGTTGGTCGGCTTCCTGTGTTCCGATGCGGCGGGCTACATCAACGGCCAGGTGATCGGCATCAACGGCGGAATGACCTGAGAGCTTGCTTCAGCCGCCGCTGGGCGGGCAGGGCGTAGACTCCTTCCGTCCAATTGCCGCACAGGCGTATCCATGCAACGCATCCTTCGTTCGGCTTTCCTGCTCGCCTTGCCGCTGCTCGCTGCCTGCGCGACCTCGGCGATGGTCACCGGCCGCGTGCGTCCGCCGATCGATCCGGCGCAGGTGCGCATCTACCAAACACCGCCGCCGGGCGGTTTCGAGCAGATCGCACAGCTGGAAACGCAAAGTGGCGCGTTCACCTACGGCGAACAGAACAAGTTGAACTCGGTGCTCGCGAACCTGCGCAAGCAAGCGGCGAAACTCGGCGCCAACGGCGTGCTGCTGGTCGGCACCGAGAACGGTTACGGCGGGGGCGGCACCAGCGTCGGCGTGAGCGGCGGCAGCTTCGGTTCCCACAGCTACGGTGGCGTAGGCGTGGGCGTCGACATCACCCCGAAGAAGAAATACGCGCACGGCATCGCGATCTACGTGCCGAATCCGCCACCGCTACCACCGCCCGCGGACTGAGTTTCGCGTTCAGGCCATCCGCGGCGCGGCGCTCGCGGAGAATTCGCCGTCCGGATCGTCGATCACCGGCGGATGCACGCGCACGCTGCGATGGACCGCGAGCAGGCCGCCGCGGCGCACGCACTGGGCGACGATATGGCTGGTGATGCGCCACAGGTCGCGCAGCGGGCGGAAATGGCTGGGGCGGAAATCCGGCGCGCCGTGGATCTGGTTGTAGCGCGCCTCGATCGGCACCGACACGCAGCGCGTGCCCAGTTGCTGCGCGGCCGACATCACGATCTGCGCCTCGAACACGAAGTCCTCGCCGGGGATGCCGCTGCCGGCCAGCGCGCAGACCTCGGCCGGATACAGGCGTTGCCCGCTCTGGCTGTCGGCGACCTGGTAGCCGGTGCCCCAGGCGATGCCCCAGTCGCCGAATTCGTTGGCCAAGCGTCGGTACAGGGGCTGGTTGGCGCGGCGGCGCAGGCGCGCGCCGATCACCAGCCAGCCGGGGCGGCGGTTCGCCGCATCCAGCAGGCGCGGGATGTCCTCGGCGCGATGCTGGCCGTCGCCGTCCATCGTCACCACCGCCCGCGCGCCCTGGCGCAGTGCCTCGGCGAAGCCGTCGCGCAGGCCCGCGCCCTTGCCCATGCGCGAGGCATGGCGGAGCAGGGTGATCGGCAAATCGGAAACCGCATCGGAGGTGCCGTCGTCGGAACCGTCGTCGATCACGATCACGCGGTCGCAATGCGCCAGCGCGCCTTCGACCACGTCGCGGATGCGCAGCGCTTCGTTCAGCGCCGGGATCACCACGGCGATGGTGTCGCGCGCGAGCAGGGGTGCGGTGTCAGCCATGCGCACACTCTACCCGCAAGGCGCGGCCCGGTCCGGCATGCAGGAGCACGGTGTCGCCGCCGGCGGCGAGTGCGTCGAACAGCGCCAGCATCGGTCGCATCGCGTTGCCGGAATAACGCCGATCCAGCGCGCCGGCCGCGGTCGCTGCGGGAATGGCGACCGGCGTGACCCGCAGCTGTATCGGCCGCGGTTCGGCGACCAGCACCAGCGCCGCGCCGAGCAGGCCTTCGCTGCGCGAAATCGCGGCCAGCGGTCCGGTCGCGGGCGCGTCGAAGGCGGCGAGCAGCACCGCCTCGTGCCCGGCTGCGAGCAGCGACAACGCTTCCAGCAGGCCCTGAGCGAAGCTCGCGTCGTAGGCGGAAATCGCGGTGGTCGGCGCGGTGCAGCCGTTGCCGATGGTCCAGTAGCCGGCGGCGGCGTTGTGTACCGAATTGTGGAATTTCGTCGGCGACAACGCGCGCGGATCGCTCGCCAGCGTGGACGCGACGTAATCGGTGATGGCGAGGTCGCCATGGGTCGAAGCGAACACGCTCGGCAGCTTCGCCGGATCACGTCCCGATGCGGCGCAGGCGGCGAGCGCGACTTCCAGCGCGACCGCCACCGATTCCGGCGCGCGCCGGCGTTCGTTCGGCGCCAGCAGTTGCGGCGAAGGCCGCGCTGGCGGATTTTCCGGCAGCGTTCCGCCGCGCGCGAATGCGAGCGCATCGTTCCAGTTCGGCAGGCCGTTGCCCCAGAAGCCGATGCCGGCGATGCCGGCGGACAGCGCGCTCATGCCGTCCTCCCGAACACCAGCGAGCAGTTGTTGCCGCCGAAGCCGAAGGAATTGTTCATCGCGAACGCGATCCCGCGTTCGGCATTGTCGAATCGCACTTGCAGGCCGTTGCCCGGATCGTGCTCGCCACTGTTGAGCGTGCCCGGCAACAACCCGTGCTGCAACGCGAGCAGGGCGAACACCGATTCGACGATGCCGGCCGCGCCCAGGGTGTGCCCGGTCCAGCCCTTGGTCGAACTTGCGTGCAGTGTCGGCGGGAACAGCGCGGAAATCGCGAGGGCTTCGACCTTGTCGTTGGCCGGCGTCGCGGTGCCGTGCAAATTCAGGTAACCGATGTCGCCTGCTTCGAGGCCTGCACGCTGCAGCGCCTCGCGCATCGCCAGTCGTGCGCCGAGACCTTCGGGATGCGGCGAGGACATGTGGTGCGCGTCGCTGGATTCGCCGTAGCCACGCAGTTGCAATCCGCGTTCGCCGGGAATTGCGCGTTCGAGCGTCGCGAAGCCGCCGGCCTCGCCCAGCGAGAGTCCGTCGCGGCGCGCGTCGTACGGACGGCAGGGCTGCGCCGACACCAGGCCGAGCGCGTTGAAGCCGTACAGCACGCTGCCGCACAAGGTATCGACGCCACCGACCAGGGCCGCATCGGCGAGGCCCGCGTCGATCAGGCGCGCGGCCTGCGCGAACACCTTGGCGCTGGACGAACACGCGGTGGCGACGGTGATGCTCGGCCCGCGCAAGCCGGTCGCGGCTTCGACGAAGGCGCCGAGCGAATGCGGGGTATGGATGCGCGGTCGCGCGAGGTCGGCGGGGAAGCTTCCGTTTTCGAGCCGCGCGTAGGCTTCCTCGGTCGCGCCGATGCTGGACGTGGACGTGCCGACCACGATCGCGACGCGATCCGCGCCGTGTCGTTCACGTAATGCGGCGACAGACTCGAACATCCCGTCCTGCTGCAAGGCCAGCCAGGCGAGGCGGTTGTTGCGGCAGTCCCATTCCGCAAGTTCCACCGGCAACACCGCGTCTTCCACGCCTGCGACCCGACCGATCCAGGTCTCCAGCAAATCACTGCCGGTCGGGCTGCGGAAATCGTTGGCGCGCAGGCCGCTGCGGCGTGCGCGCAGCGCTTCGAGTTGCGCATCGCGACCGGCGCCGAGCGCGGTGGTGGCGGTGTAGTTATCGATCGACAGCGGCATTCGGAAATCGGGATTCGGAAAACGGCCGGAAGTATAGCCAGCGCATGGTCGAGGACCGGTCGAAGCCGAGCCGCTAGACTGCGCGCATGGGCAGCCGCCTGCTGCATCGACTCGATCTATTCAGCGACCGCGACGTGCTGCACGCCGGGGCGGTGACCGTCATCGCCTGCGTCGCCAGCGCCGGTCTCGTTTACATCGGCTATTTCGTGCATGTGTGGCGGGTCGCCCGTTCCGCGCCTTGCGAAGCCGGGCAGGGGGGTTGCCTGCTGTTGTTCGGCAAGCACGCGCCGCGCGGCGAACCCGACCGCGAATTCGGCGAGCGCATCGACCGCGCCGCGGCCTTGTGGCGCACGAATGCGCTGCGCCGGGTCGTCTTGCTCGGCGGCGGGCCACCGGGCGTGGCCAGCGAGGCGGAAGTCGCGCGCGTCGGCCTGCTCGAACGTGGCCTGGTCGGGGAACACGCGTGGCTGCTGGAAGCGCGGTCGCGCGACACGCTGCAGAACCTGCGCAATGCGCGCGACTTGCTGGATGCGATGGGCGATCGCGGCCGGGTACTGCTGCTCAGCAGCCGCCACCATCTCGCGCGTTGCGCGCTGCTCGCGCGCCAGCTCGGGCTGGATGCGGAACTGGTCGCCGCCGAGGCGCGGTTGAGCTACCGCCCGCGGACGTTGCTGAAACTCGCCGGCGAAGCGGCATACGTCTGCCTCACCGACATCGGCACGCGCTGGGTGCGATTGATCGGTGCGCGGCGGGCGCTGGAGCGGGTGACGTGATGCGGAATCGCTTCGGTGCTCGTAGCCCGGGTAAGCGAAGCGCACCCGGGGAATCGATTCGCACGACGATCCCGGGTGCGGCCTTCGGCCTTACCCGGGCTACGTCACTGCCTCACCGACATCGGCACGCGCTGGACGCGCTTGATCGGTGCGCGGCGGATGCTGGAGCGGGTGACGTGATGCGGGGTCGCTTCGGAGTTCGTAGCCCGGGTAAGCGAAGCGCACCCGGGGAATCGATTCGCACGACGATCCCGGGTGCGGCCTTCGGCCTTACCCGGGCTACGTCACTTTCTGGAATCAGCAGAGGGAATTCTTGCCATGACTAAGGCGGTAATGATTGCGAAGGTGGTTTTCATTCTGACCTTCGCAACCCTATGGATTTATCTCTTTATCAACCAAAAATACGTTTCCATGGCTGTTTTCTTTGCGATCTTTCTGATCGGTTGGTTTATCCAACGAAAACAGGTTTTCTGGAAAATTTCCCTTGTGTTTTATGGCCTCATGAGTGTCGTATTTTCTTTCGGGGTTTTTGGCGGATTGGAGCCCAATACTCCGGGAGTGATCTCCACCGGAGATTGGCTCAGCCTCGAATTCCTCTTGTATCTAATGCTGGTGCTCGCCGCCATCATGTCGTTGGTAGGCGGGCAGGCGACCGAAAAAATGGAGCGAATTAATTAATTCAGGTCGCGACTTCCGTCGCTCCTGCAGAGGCACCTGATTGCAGCAGGAAGCAAAAACGCCGCCAATTTGGCGGCGTTTTCGCAAAGGCGGATTTCGCGTCGACCTACTTCTTCGCCAACTGCTGCGGTACGAACTGTTCCTTCACCGCGGCGGCGAGCAGGTCCGGCGGCAGCATGCCCTGGCCGATCACGAAGTTGTTGAACGCCATGCGGTCGAATTTCGCGCCCAGCGCGAGTTCGGCATCCATGCGCGTCTGCAGCAGGCGGCTGTAGCCGTAGAAATAGCTGCCGGCCTGGCCGGGCGCGTTGAACATGTAGCGGTCGAGTTCCTGCTTGGCCATCGCCGGCGAGAAGCCGACCTCGTCCTGCAGCACGCGTCCGGCGCTGGCGCGGTCGATCAGGCCGAGGTTGAGCATCGGGTCGAGCACCGCGCGCGCGGCGCGCAGCAGGCGGAACTGCAACGCCACCAGCTGCCCGTCCACGGGTTCGTAGGGCACCATCTCGGCTTCGGCGTACAGCGCCCAGCCTTCGACGTTCACCGAGTTGAACGCGAACATCGAGCGCGCCAGCGACACCCCGCGTTCGATCATCGCGGTGAACTGCAGTTCGTGGCCGGGGCGGCCTTCGTGCGCGGACAGCGTCCACGCCGCCGACGGATAGTTGAAGTCGTCGTACTGCAGCGCCTTGCCGTCGGCGCTGGGCACCGACACCGGCAGCACGAACTGGCCCTGCTGGCCGGTGTTGCCGACCAGCGGCGCGGGCAGGAAATGCGGGGCCGGTTGCGCCGCGCTTTCCGCGGGCGAACCCAGGCGCATGATCATCGGCCGGTTCGGCACATCGACGATGCGTTGTGCGCGGATGATCGGGTCGATCGCGTCGATCACCTTGCGGTATTCGCCTTCCAGCTTGTCGTTGGGGATGGTGTCGCGCTTGAGCGCGCGCAGCACGGCGATGTAGTCGTTGGGATCATCGACCTTCAAGCCCTTCGCGGCCACCACCTGCGGCGCGAGCTGGCGCATCGCCGCGCGCGATTCCATGAACTCGACCTCGGCGCGCTGGATCAACAGCTTCGGGTCGATGTCGATGCCCATCTGCTTGAGCTGGAACGCGTACACCGGCGCCGGCAGCCTGGCGTCGTCGCGCGCCTTGGGCAGCACCTCGCTGCGGGTCCAGGCCGCGTAGTCGCGCAGCTGCTTGCCGAGCGCGTCCAATGCCGGCTGCGCGCCGTCGATCTTGTACTGCGCGAACAGGTCGTCGATGCCCTTGATGTAGGTATCGCTGTTCGCCAGCGCCTGTTCGACTTCCATCTTGCTCGGGCGGGTCAGGCTCGCGTCGCCGACGCGTTCGGCGTAGCGGTCCTTGGCCAGCTGCACCAGCGGCGTGGTGTCGGCGGTCATGCCGGCGTAGCGCTGCAGGCGCGCGAGCGCGTGCGTGCGGCGCTCGGGCGGGGTCTGGTCGGAGAGCAGCGCCTGCAGGCCGGTGAACACGTTCTGGCCCACGTCGGCCCACGGCAGCATGTACTGCTCGTTGAGCTGGCTGTTCTCGATGTTGCGGCTGGCCGCGTCGATCAGGATCTGCAGGTCCTGGCGCACGTTCGGGTCTTTTTCGACCGCGAGCTTGGCCGCGAGCTCGGTCTTGGCCTGCGCCATCGCCGCGCGGAAGCGTTCGCCGACCTTGGGCTTGAGATCGAAGACCTGGTCGTCGTAGCCGGGAATGCCGAAGAACGAGGCTTCCTCAGGCGCGAACGGCGCCTGCGCCTTGAGCAGGATCTGCGAGAACCCGTTGCTGCGCGCGACCCAGGCCGGTACCGCGGGCGCGGACGTCGCGGGTGCGTCGGCTGCATGCGCGAGCGGAGTGGCGGGAACGGCGAGGCCGATGGCGAGGGCGACGGCGAGGCTCAGCGGCAAGGCTTTCATGGCGGGTTCCGGCGGGTGGGGACGCGCCAGCATCGCGCGCCGCGCCATCCCGCGCCATGCGCCGAAGGTCACGCGTGGGCGCGATGCCCCTGCCCGAACAGCAGCTTTTTCTCCGCGTCCGACATCGGCTTGCCGGCCTCGGGGTTCACCTGCTTCGACAATGCATACGCGCGCCGGGTCGCCGGCCGCGCGCGGATCGTCGCCTGCCAACGGCGCACATTCGCGAAGGGCGCGAGGTCCAGCGGCGCCTTGTCGTAGGGATTGATCCACGGATAGCAGGCCATGTCGGCGATGCTGTAGCCGTCGCCGGCGATGAAGTCGCGTCCGTCGAGTCGATTGTCGAGCACGCCGAGCAGGCGTTCGGCTTCCTTGCGGTAGCGTTCCCGCGCGTAGCCGATCGCTTCGGGCGCATAGACGTGGAAGTGGCCGTACTGGCCGGTCATCGGCCCGAGCCCGCCCATCTGCCAGAACAGCCATTCATTCACGAGTACGCGCTGGCGCAATCGGGTACCCGCATCCGCGCCTTCGCCGAACCCGAGGAAGCGCCCGGTCTTGTTCGCCAGGTAGAGCAGGATCGCGCCGGATTCGAATACGGAAATCGGCATGCCGCCGTCGGCGGGCGCGTGGTCGACGATCGCCGGCATCTTGTTGTTCGGCGAAATGCGCAGGTAATCCGGCTCGAACTGCGCGCCCTTGCCGATGTCCACCGGCACGATGCGGTATTCCAATCCGGCTTCTTCCAGGAACAGGGTGATCTTGTGCCCGTTCGGCGTGGGCCAGTAGTGCAGGTCGATCATCGAAGACTTCTCCGGCGCGGGAATGCCACTGTAGCCGCGCGCAGGTGGCCATGCCGGCAACGCAGTGTTGCGCTTGGCAGCCCGCGCGCCGGCCGCTACCCTGCGGCGTCCCCGTTCGCCACGGTTTCCGCATGTCCCAGCCCCAGCCCCGCCTGAGCCTCTTGCCCGCGCTGATCTTCTCCTCGCGCTGGCTGCAGTTGCCGCTGTACCTGGGCCTGATCGTCGCGCAGGGCGTGTACGTGTTCCTGTTCCTGAAGGAACTCTGGCACCTGATCCACGACGTCGCCGGGCTGACCGAGCAGAAGGTGATGCTCAGCGTGCTCGGCCTGATCGACGTGGTGATGATCTCCAACCTGCTGGTGATGGTGATCGTCGGCGGCTATGAAACCTTCGTCTCGCGCCTGCGCCTGGAAGGCCATCCGGACCAGCCGGAATGGCTCAGCCACGTCAACGCCAGCGTGCTCAAGGTGAAGCTGGCGATGGCGATCATCGGCATTTCCTCGATCCACCTGCTCAAGACCTTCATCGAGGCCGGCCAGCTCGGCGCCGAAGGCACCACCTACACCGTGCAGGGCGTGATGTGGCAAACCATCATCCATTGCGTGTTCATCCTGTCCGCGATCGGCATCGCCTGGACCGACCGGATCATGGCGATGACCTCGGGCAGGCGCGAGCAGCTTGCCCATTGAAGCGGGCGCATCGAGGCGGATGCGCGCACGCGCGTCGTAAAATGGCGCGATGGATGTTTCCCACCTCCTCGACGGGCTGAACCCGGCCCAGCGCGAGGCCGTCAGCGCGGAACCCGGGCACCTGCTGGTGCTCGCCGGCGCCGGTTCGGGCAAGACCCGCGTGCTCACCCACCGCATCGCCTGGCTGCACGAAGTCCACGGGGTGCCGGTGCACGGCATCTTCGCGGTGACCTTCACCAACAAGGCCGCGGGCGAGATGCGCCATCGCGCCGACGCGATGCTGCGCAACGGCACGCGCGGGATGTGGATCGGCACCTTCCACGGCCTCGCCCACCGGCTGCTGCGCCTGCACTGGCAGGAAGCGAAACTGCCCGAGGGTTTCCAGGTGCTCGACAGCGACGACCAGCTGCGGCTGGTGAAGCGCGTGGTGCAGGGGCTGGAACTGGACGAAGCGCGTTTCCCGCCGCGGCAGATCGCGTGGTGGATCAATGCGCAGAAGGACGAAGGCCGCCGGCCGCAACACATCCAGCCGGAAGGTCGCGACGAGTGGTCGGAGGTGATGCTGCGCGCCTACGCCGCCTACCAGGAACGCTGCGAACGCGCGGGCCTGGTCGATTTCGCCGAGCTGCTGCTGCGCGCGCACGAACTGCTGCGCGACAACCCGGCGCTACTCGCGCACTACCGGCATCGTTTCCGCGAACTGCTGGTCGACGAATTCCAGGACACCAATGCGATCCAGTACGGTTTCGTGCGCCTGCTCGCCGGCGACAGCGGGAACGTGTTCGTGGTCGGCGACGACGACCAGTCGATCTACGGCTGGCGCGGCGCGAAGGTGGAGAACGTGCAGAAATTCCTGCGCGATTTCGCCGGCGCGCGCACCATCCGGCTGGAGCAGAACTACCGTTCCAGCGGCAACATCCTCGACGCCGCCAACGCGGTGATCGCGCACAACCCGGGCCGGCTGGGCAAGAAGCTGTGGACCGACGCGGGCGTTGGCGAGGGCATCGACCTCTACGCCGCCTACAACGAGATCGACGAGGCGCGCTTCGTCATCGAACGCATCCGCCAGTGGGTGCGCGATGGCGGTTCCTTCGGCGAGGCCGCGATCCTGTACCGCAGCAACGCGCAGTCGCGCGCGTTCGAAGAGGCCTTGCTGGCCGAGCAGATCCCGTACCGCGTCTATGGCGGCATGCGCTTCTTCGAGCGCGCCGAGATCAAGGACACGCTCGCGTATCTGCGGCTGGTGGCTTCACGCGCGGACGACGCGGCGTTCGAACGCGCCGTGAATACTCCCACGCGCGGCATTGGCGAACGCACCCTGGACGAGGTGCGCCGGCGCGCACGCACCGACGGCGTGCCGTTGTGGGAAGCCGCGGCGCGCGTCGCCACCGGCAACGAGCTCGCCGCGCGCGCGCGCAATGCCCTGGCCGGCTTCCTCGCCCTGGTCGATGCGATCGACAACGAGACGCGCGATCTGCCGCTGCAGGACAAGATCGACCACGCACTGGCGCGCTCGGGCCTGCGCACGCACTACGAGAATGAATCGCGCGGCCAGCTCGATTCGCGCACCGACAACCTCGACGAACTGGTGTCCGTCGCCTCGCGCTTCGTGCGCCGCGACGAGGAGGACGCGGCGGCGATGCCGGAACTGGTCGCCTTCCTCAGCTATGCCGCGCTCGAGGCCGGCGAAGGCCAGGCCCAGGCCGGCGAGGACGGCGTGCAACTGATGACCCTGCACAGCGCCAAGGGCCTGGAGTTCCCGCTGGTGTTCCTCGCCGGGCTGGAGGAAGGCCTGTTCCCGAACGCGCGTTCGGTCGAGGAACAGGGGCGGCTGGAAGAGGAACGCCGGCTGGCCTATGTCGGCATCACCCGCGCGCGCAAAAAACTCGTGCTGAGCTTTGCCGAGGCGCGGCGCATCCACGGCATGGACATGTACGGCATTCCCTCGCGCTTCCTGCGCGAGATCCCCGGCGAATTGCTGCACGAGGTGCGTCCGCGGGTGCAGGTGTCGCGGCCGTATGCGGCCGCGCCGCGGCGCAGCGTCGGCCATGCGTCGCTGGCGGAAAAACCGGCGATCGCGCTTGGCGCCAGCGTGCGCCATCCGAGCTTCGGCACCGGCATCGTCACCGATGTCGAGGGCAGCGGTGCGCACGCGCGGGTGCAGGTGAACTTCGACGATGCCGGTTCGAAATGGCTGGTGCTGGCGTTCGCCAACCTGCAGCCGGCGTAGGCGGTCGCCCTACCAGCTGAACAGCTTGAAATAGGTCTGCGGCGGGTTGTCGCCGGCCTTGTCGACGATGCCATCGCCGTCGCGGTCGTAGAGGTAATACGTCGGACCGCGCGCAGGTTGCACCTGGACCACGCGCAACTGGTTGCCGACGCGGTATTCGGTGACCACGTCGCCGTTGGATTCGGTATGGGTCGCAGACACCGCGCCGGCGGGAATGTCGGGGCCGGTGGTGGCGCAGGCGCCGAGCGCGAGCGTGGCGGCGATGGCGAAGCAGGCGTTGCGCATGGCGGTGCTCCCGGCGGGGTCTCCAGTCTACGCGAGGCAGGTGTCGGCGCGGCGTAGAATCGAGCGATGCCCAAACTCGTGCTCATCGACGGTTCTTCCTACCTGTTCCGCGCGTTCCACGCGCTGCCGCCGTTGTCGAACGCCGCCGGTGAGCCCACCGGCGCGCTGTTCGGCGTGGTCAACATGCTGCGCGGCCACCTGAAGGAAGCGCCGGACTACCTCGCCTTCGTGGTCGACGCGCCCGGCAAGACCTTCCGCGACGATCTCGATCCGCAGTACAAGGCCAACCGCCCGCCGATGCCGGAGGAACTGCGCGCGCAGGTCGAGCCGATGATGGAAATCGTGGCCGCGCAGGGCATCCCGATCCTGCGCGTCGCCGGGGTCGAAGCCGACGACGTGATCGGCACGCTCGCCTTGCAGGCGGCGGGCGAGGGCATCGACGTCGTGATTTCCACCGGCGACAAGGATTTCGCGCAGCTGGTGCGCCCGGGCGTGCAGCTGGTGAACACCATGAGCGGCGGCAAGCTCGATTCGGACGCGGCCGTGGTCGAAAAGTTTGGCGTACGCGCGAACCAGATCGTCGATTACCTCGCGCTGATGGGCGACAAGGTTGACAACATCCCCGGCGTGGAGAAATGCGGGCCCAAGACCGCGGCCAAGTGGCTGGGCGAATATGATTCGCTGGATGGCGTGATCGCGCACGCGAACGACATCGGCGGCAAGATCGGCGAGAACCTGCGCGCGGCCTTGCCGCGACTGCCGCTGAACCGGCAATTGGCCACGATCAAGACCGATGTCGCGCTGGACGAAGCGCCGTCCGACCTTGCGTTGCGCGAACGCGATGCCGACACGCTGCGCACGCTGTACGCGCGCTACGGTTTCAACCAGGCGTTGAAGGAGCTCGACGGTGGCGCATCCGCATCGGTTGCGGAGAAGGAACCCGGTGCGGCGCGCGGCCGCGGTTTCACCAGCGCGCCGGCTGCGGGTGCAACCGTTTCGGTCGATCCGGCGCTGTCCGCGCCCGGCGAATACCAATGCGTGCTGGAACGCGCGCAACTCGATGCGTGGATCGCGAAATTGCGCGCGGCCGGGGAATTCGCGTTCGACACCGAAACCGACGCGCTCGACCCGATGCGCGCGAACCTGGTCGGGATCAGCTTCAGCGTCGAGCCCGGACAGGCCTGCTATATCCCGCTCGCCCACGACTATCCCGGCGCGCCGGCGCAGTTGCCGCGCGAGGAAGCGTTGGCGGCCTTGCGCCCGCTGCTGGCGGATCCTTCGAAGAAGAAACTCGGCCAGCACGGCAAGTACGACCTGCACGTGCTGCGGCGACACGGCGTGGACGTGGCCGGCTACGCCGACGACACCATGCTCGAGAGCTTCGTGCTCGAGGCCGGGCTGCAGCGCCACGACATGGACTCGCTGGCCGAACGCCACCTCGGCTACGAGACGGTGAAATACGAGGACGTCGCGGGCAAGGGCGCGAAGGCGATCCGGTTCAACCACGTCGCGCTCGACGATGCCACCCGCTACGCGGCCGAGGATGCCGACGTGACCCTGCGCCTGCATCGCGTGCTCAAGCCGCGGCTGGAAGCCGAACCTGGCCTGCTTTCGGTGTACCGCGACATCGAAATGCCGCTGGTGCCGGTGCTGGAGCGGGTCGAGGCCAACGGCGTGCTGGTCGATGCGGCGGAACTGCGCCGGCAATCGGCCGACCTGTCGCGGCGCATGCTCGCCGCGCAGCAGCGCGCCACCGAACTGGCCGGGCGCAGCTTCAACCTGGATTCGCCCAAGCAGCTCGGGCAATTGCTGTTCGAGGAACTGAAACTGCCGGCGCTGGTGAAGACGCCCGGCGGCGCGCCTTCGACCAACGAGGAAGCGCTGGAAGCGATCGCCGACCAGCACGAACTGCCGCGCGTGATCCTCGAATACCGCGGCCTGGCGAAATTGCGAAGCACCTATACCGACAAGCTGCCGGAGATGGTGAACCCCGATACCGGCCGCGTGCACACCAGCTACCACCAGGCCGGCGCCGCGACCGGACGGCTCAGCTCGAACGATCCCAACCTGCAGAACATCCCGATCCGCAGCGAGGATGGGCGCCGCATCCGCCGCGCCTTCGTCGCGCCCGAAGGCCGCGTGCTGCTCGCCTGCGACTACTCGCAGATCGAACTGCGGATCATGGCCCACCTGTCGCAGGATCCGGCGCTGCTGCGCGCGTTCGAGCACGGCGACGACATCCACCGCGCCACCGCCGCCGAGGTGTTCGGCAAGGCCATCGCGGATGTGTCCGCGAACGAGCGCCGCGCGGCCAAGGCGATCAACTTCGGCCTGATGTACGGCATGGGCGCGTTCGGGCTGGCGCGGCAGCTGGGCATCCCGCGCGGCGAGGCCCAGGACTACATCGCGCTGTACTTCAGCCGCTATCCCGGCGTGCGCGATTTCATGGAACGCACCCGCCAGCAGGCCAAGGATCAGGGCTATGTCGAAACCGTGTTCGGCCGGCGGCTGTACCTGCCCTACATCGCCTCGCGCAACCAGGGCCAGCGCGCCGGCGCCGAACGCGCCGCGATCAACGCGCCGATGCAGGGCACCGCGGCCGACATCATCAAGCGCGCGATGACCGCGATCGACGGCTGGCTGGCCGGGCACCGCGAGCGCGCGCTAATGATCCTGCAGGTGCATGACGAACTGGTGTTCGAGTGCGAAACCGGCTTCGTCGGCACCCTGTTGCCGGAGGTGCGGGCGCGGATGGAAGGTGCGGCCCAGCTGCGGGTGCCGCTGGTGGTGGATGCCGGGACGGGCGGCAACTGGGACGACGCCCACTGACCTGAACGGGACGGCTAAACGCGGGCTGAATCCAACGGAATTTTTACCGTTCGTTTCACGAACTATCCATGCCCGGGCTGGTCATATGGTTCGCGACGGATGCAACGTCCGTCGCTGATCTCTCCCTCCCCTGGAGTGATCCCCGGATCGGATACCCCTCCCCAGGTTCCGATCTCAGCCCCGCCGGCACCCCCTGCCTGCGGGGCTTTTTATTTTTTGCTGCGCCAAAAATAAAATCCAAGGCTTGCTGCGCAAGCCTCGGGCCCCGAGCGCATCGCTTCCAATCCCCCCGGCTTCGCCGCGCCCCCTTACTAAGGGGGCTCTCCACCAGCCAGACTGTCGCTATTCCGTAGCCACGAAGGGGATGGCCATGTCCGACTTGTTCCAGCTGTCGGCGCCGTGGTGGCACTTCGTGTTGCGCGCGGTCGCGATCTACGCGCTGGTGATGGTGCTGATGCGCGTCTCCGGCAAGCGTGCGGTGGGGCAATTCACCCCGTTCGACCTGGTGCTGCTGATCCTGATCGGCAACGCGGTGCAGAACGGGATCAACGGCGGCGACAATTCGCTGACCGGTGCGGCGGTGATGGCAACGACGCTGATCGCGCTGAATTACGCGGTGGCGTTCGTGACCTCGCGCAGCCGCAAGGCCGAACGCATGGTCGAAGGCGTGCCGGTGGTGCTGGCGCGGAATGGGCATGTGTACGAACAGATGCTGCGCAAGCAGCTGGTCAGCGACGCCGATTTCCACAAGGCCCTGCGCCAGCATGCGTTGGCGGATGTGTCCGACGTCGCCCTCGCCCTGCTGGAAACCAACGGCAGCATCAGCATCGTGCCGCGCACCGGTGACGGCAGCGATCGCGCCGCGACTTACCTCGCTTATTTCGATGGCGCTGCGTCGCCGGATTCCGACAGCCAGTCGCGCGGGCGCAAATAATCCGCGAGCCGCGCTTCGGCGCTGCCCGGCTCCGCCGCGTAGCCGTATTCCCAGCGCGCCAGCGGCGGCAGGCTCATCAGGATCGATTCGCTGCGCCCGCCCGACTGCAGGCCGAACAGCGTGCCACGGTCGTACACCAGGTTGAACTCGACGTAGCGGCCGCGCCGGTACAGCTGGAACGCGCGTTCGCGTTCGCTGTATTCCGCACCCTTCCGGCGTTCGACGATCGGCAGGTAGGCATCGAGGAAACCGTCGCCGATCGCGCGCAGGTAGGCGAAATCCGCGTCGAAATCCGTGTGCAGGTCGTCGAAGAACAGGCCGCCGACGCCGCGGGTCTCGTTGCGGTGCTTGAGGAAGAAATATTCGTCGCACCAGCGCTTGTGCGCCGCGTAGCGTTCGTCCCCGCCGAAGGGTTCGCACAGCGCGCGCGCGCTGCGGTGCCAGTGCAGCACGTCCTCGTCGAGGGGATAGAACGGGGTCAGGTCGAAGCCGCCGCCGAACCACCACGCGACCGTCTCGCCATCGCGTTCGGCGCGGAAGTGGCGCACGTTGGCGTGGGTGGTCGGAAGATGGGGATTGCGCGGATGGAACACCAGCGACACCCCGACCGCGCGCCAGGAGGTGCCGGCGAGTTCGGGTCGTGCCGTACTCGCTGACGGCGGCAAGCGTGAACCGGAAACATCGGAGAAACCGATGCCGGCCTGTTCGAACACCGCGCCCTCGCGCAACACGCGGGTACGCCCGCCACCGCCTTCGCTGCGCGTCCATGTGTCCTCGGCGAACTTCGCGCTGCCGTCGGCGGTTTCGATCGCCGCACAGATGCGGTCCTGCAGGCCGGTGAGATAGTCGCGGACGAGGGCGATGTCGGGAATGGCGCTCATGGCGCCGAGTTTAATGCGTCGTCGCCTGCGTGGTCGTGGCCGTCGTGGCCGTCGTGGCCGCGCAGCCGGCGAAGGCATCGAGCGCGGGGCGGTAGTCCGAGGTATGCACGCCGAGCAGGCCAAGCAGGCTGTCGAACAGGTTGTCCTGCGACAGTTCCGTGTCGCGGTGCGTCGCGATGCAGGCCGCGTCCAGCCCGCGGCGCGCGCGGAAACCATCCGACAGCCACAGCAACATCGGGATGTGGGTCTGCGATTCGGGCGCGATCAGGTAGGGCGCGCCGTGCAGGTACAGGCCGCGTTCGCCGGTGGATTCACCGTGGTCGGAGATGTACAACAGCGCGGAATCGACGTTCGCATCCGCCTGCAGTTCGCGGATCGCGCTTGCCACGATGTGGTCGGCGTAGAGGATGGTGTTGTCGTAGGTATTGATGATCTGGTCGCGCGTGCACAGCTGCAGTTCGTTGGTCGTGCAGGTCGGCTGGAAGCGTGCGAACGCATCCGGATAGCGCTGGTAGTAGGCGGGGCCATGGCTGCCCTTGGTGTGCAGCACGATGAAACGATCATCGGCCTTCGTGCCGAGTTCGCCGCGCAGGTTGTCGACGAGGATCTCGTCGTAGCAGCCGATCTTGCTGCAGAAGCGCGGGTCCTGGCTATCGTATTCGTCGCGCTCGTCAAGGCGCAGGGCCACGCCCTTGCTGCCGGTGTTGTTGTCGTACCAGGTCACCCGGTAGCCGGCGTGCGCGAGGATGTCGAGCACGTTCTCGCTGGCCGCGGCCTTCGATTCCCTGTAGTCGCCGCGGCCGAGGTTGGAGAACATGCACGGCACCGAGACCGCGGTGTCGGTGCCGCAGGAATGCACGTTGCGGAAGTAGTCGATCGGCAGCTTCGACAGCTCCGGGTTGGTGTCGCGCGCGTAGCCGCCGAGCGAGAAGCTCGCCGCGCGCGCGGATTCGCCCAGCACCAGCACGAACACCACCGGCTTGCCGCCAGTGGCCATGCTGCCCGCGCGCCGCGCATCGCGGCCCAGCGGCGCGGCGACCACGTTGACCGTGCCGCCCAGGTGGTGCGCATAGGAGAGCGTCGCCGACAGCACCGCCACCGGATTCGCGAGATGGCCCAGCTCGCGGTGGTTGCGCAGGGTCGAGGCGATCTGGCGCCCGCTGAGCACTGCGACCAGCACCAGCGCCAGCACCAGCGCCAGCACCAGCTTGATCCGCGACCACAGCTCGCGCCGGAACGGCTGCCATTCGACGCGAACCCAGCACAACGCGGCCACCGGCAGCGCGCACAGGCCGAGGAAGGCCCACAGCATCTTCCACGACAGCCATTCGCCGCCTTCCTGCAGGTTGGTCTCGGCGACGCTCTGCACGGCGAAGCGGTCCACCACCGCGCCATAGTTGTCCATGAAGTAGGCGGCGCCGGCGGCGACGAACAGGACGAAGGCCAGCCACGGCTTCAACAGCGGCTTGAAGCTCAGTGGCAGCAGCACGATCAGGACCAGCACCAACAGCAACGTGCCGACCGCGGCGACGAAGCCGGCGCCGGCGATGCCGGCGGGCGCCAGCGGCATCACCACCTGCCAGAACCGGCCGTTGGCGGCCAGCAACAGGAACAGCGCCGCCAACAGCAGCAGGGTATTGGCGCGCAGCGCCGGGCGCTTGCGGATCATCGGGACAGGCATCCGCCCATTACGCACCTTCGGTCGTCGGAAAGGGGTCGGATCGCGTGCATCGGCGCGGTCATGGCTCCAGCGTCTCCAGGAACAACTCGTCGATGCGGCGGTATTCGTCGTACCACGCATCCGGATGGGTGAATCCGTGCCGTTCGGTCGGGTAGGGCGCGATGCTCCAGCCGGTCTTGCGCAGTTCGATCAGCTTCTGGGTCATGTCGACCGAATCCTTGAACAGCACGTTGTCGTCGATCATGCCGTGTGCGATCAGCAGCCGGTCCCGCAGGCCGGCGGCGTATTCGATCGGCGAAGAGCGATTGTAGGCCTCGGGGTCGATGTCGGGCGTGTTGAGGATATTGGACGTGTACTCGTGGTTGTACTGCGTCCAGTCGCTGACCGGGCGCAGCGCGGCGCCGGCCTTGAACACGCCCGGCTGCTTGAACAGCGCGACGAAGGTCATGAAGCCGCCGTAGCTGCCGCCGTAGATGCCGGCTCGTTCGCGGTCGGCCTGCTTGTTCGCGATCGCCCAGTCGAGGCCGTCGAGGTAATCCTCGAGCTCGGGCTTGCCCATCCAGCGGTAGATCGCAGTGCGCCAGTCGCGGCCATAGCCTTCGCTGGCGCGATAGTCGAGGTCGAGCACGACGAAGCCCTGCTGCACCAGCAGGTTGTGGAACATCTGTTCGCGGAAGTAGTCGGGCCAGCGCAGGTCCGCGTTCTGCAGGTAGCCGGCGCCGTGCACGAACATCACGATCGGATATTTCCGGCCCGGTTGCGGATGCGCAGGACCGTAGTACTTGCCCCAGATCGTGCCCGCGCCGTGCTTCGACGGCACCTGCACCGACTCGGGCACGATCCAGTCGATGGCCTTGAACGCGGCGCTGCGGGTGTCGGTGAGCTCGCGCGCGTTGCCGCCGTTGGCATCGACGACGGCGAGTTGCGGCGGAAGATACGCGGAGGAATGCCGCACCAGCAGCTTGGCACCGTCCGGCGACTGCACGAAGCTTTTCACCTCCGCGCCGCTCGGCAATTCGAAGCTTTCCACGCCGTCGTAGCTGGTCACTTCCTGCACCGCACCGCCGCTGGCGGGCACGCGGCAGACTTCGTAATCGACCGGACTGTCGCGGTTGCAGAGGAAATAGAAGCCGCGACCGTCGCGCGATACCTCGACCTGCGAGGTTTCCCACTTCCCGTCGGTCAGCTGCGTGCGCTTCGCGCCATCGAGTGCGTACAGGTGCGAGAAGCCGCTTTCCTCGGACAGGTACCACAGCGTGCGATTGTCGGGCAGCCAGCCGAACTCGTTGAAGTTCCAGTTGATCCAGGCCTCGTCGTGCAGGCGGTGGCGCGGCTGCAACTTCGCCTTCGCAAGATCGACGCCGGCGGGCGTTATCGTTGCAAGCCAACGGTCCTTGTTGTCGATCGCGCGCAGCATCACCGCGACATTGCGCGAATCGCCGCTCCAGCGGCTGTCCATCACCAGCAGCGGGCGATTTCCCTTCAACGCATCCTTGCCAGCGGCCTTGCGCAGCGCGGCGAGCGGATCGGTGGCGATGCCCGGCAGCGGATCGAACTTGAGTTCGCGGATCGTGCCGGTCGCGACATCGGCGAGCCAGAGTTTCTGCGGCAGCGGGTCGTTGCGGCCGACGCGGGTGCGCTCCTCCTCGGGCTCCTCGTAGCCGGATTCGGTGATGAACTTCTGCAGCTGGCCGACCTTGCCCGCGTCCGCGCCCTTCTCGGTCGTCACCGCGAGCAGCCAGCGGCCGTCGGGCGAGAGCGAACTGTCGACGATATCGACGTCCTTGCCGAGGTAGAGCGGCGCAGGCGCGCGGCTCGGGTCGGCGCGACGCCACGCGTCGTTCTGCGTGCGCTCGGCATCGCGTTGCGCCTTGTCGTCGGCGAGGGTGCGCATCAGCCGCAGCTGGCGGTCGCGCAGGCTGTCGTCGGCCGGCGGCGCATCCGGCGAATCCTCGGCCTTCAATTGCGCGGCCTGCGACACCACGCTGCCGTTCCAGCGGAACCAGGTTTCGCCGTCGCCGCGCCAGACCAGGGCGCCGTCGCTGCTCCACTGCAGCCGCGACTCGTCATCGTTGCTGCGTGTCAATTGGGTGAGCGCGCCGTTGCGCAGGTCACGCACGAACACGTCGCCGTTGCGCACGAAGGCCATGCGCGCGCCACCGGCGTCGTAGGCGGGATCGGCCGCATCAAGGTTCGCGCGCTCCGCGTCGCCGACCTTCGCCCCGTTTCCGTCCAGCGCCTGCTGCCAGGTGTCGCGGATCGAAGCGCCCTCGCGCTTGAGCGTGTACTGCGCGGCCTTGCCGTCCCAGCGCCACCAGGCCTGTTCCACCGGCGGGCCGATCCAGTCCGGGTCGGCCATGACCTGCGCGAGGGTCAGCGGTTGCGCGGGTTGCGCGATGGCGCCGGACGCGGCGAGCAGCAGGCAGGGAAGCAGGAGGCGGCGCATCGGCGATGGTTCCGTGGCGGAAAACACGGCGAGCGTAGCAGCCCGCGCCCACGCGCGAATCCGACGGTGGTCATGCATGCTTTGCGCCGCCTGCATGCGGAGCGCAAAATATCGGCCGTGCGCCCACTGGCGGCGCTGCGGAGAATGCGGTGGATGCCCTGCTCCTGTCGCGAATCCAGTTCGGGTTCGTGATCTCGTTCCACATCCTGTTCCCGGCCTTCACCATCGGCCTCGCCCACTGGCTGGCCTTCATCGAATGGCGCTGGTTGCGCAGCAAGGACGACCTCTGGCGCGACCTGTATTTCTTCTGGCTGAAGATCTTCGCCGTATCGTTCGGCATGGGCGTGGTCAGCGGCATCGTGATGAGCTTCCAGTTCGGCACCAACTGGGCGGTGCTCAGCGAAAAGGCCGGCAACATCCTCGGCCCGCTGCTCAGCTACGAGGTGCTGACCGCATTCTTCCTCGAAGCCGGCTTCCTCGGCGTGATGCTGTTCGGCTGGAAGCGCGTCAGCGACCGCCTGCATTTCTTCGCGACCTGCATGGTTGCGCTCGGCACCCTGATCTCGACGTTCTGGATCATCTCCGCCAACAGCTGGATGCAGACGCCGCAGGGTTTCAGCATCGACGCGCAGGGCGTGCTGCAGCCCACCGACTGGTGGGCGATCGTGTTCAACCCTTCGTTCCCGTATCGGCTGGCGCACATGGTGCTGGCCGCGTTCATCACCACTTGCTTGGTGATCGGCGGGGTGAGCGCCTGGTACCTGCGCCGCGGCGAACACGTGGCAGCGGGCAAGCGGATGCTGAAGCACGCGGTGGTCTTCGCCGCGATCGCGGTGCCGCTGCAGATCCTCGCCGGCGACCTGCATGGCCTCAACGTGCGCGAACACCAGCCGGTGAAGCTGGCGGCGATGGAAGCGCACTGGCACAGCGAGGGCGCGGGGCAGGGCGTGCCGCTGGTGGTGTTCGCGGTGCCGAACGAACGCGAGGAACGCAACGATTACGAGCTCGCGATCCCGCGGCTCGGCAGCCTGATCCTCACCCACAGCCTGCACGGCGACATCCAGCCGCTGACCGCGGTACCGCGCAGCGAGCGTCCGCCGGTGAAGCCGGTGTTCTACGCGTTCCGGGTGATGGTCGGCCTGGGCGTGGCGATGCTGTTGCTCGCGTTCGCCTCGCTATGGGCATGGAAGCGAAACAAATTGTTCGAATCGAAATGGCTGCTCGATGGCTGGCGCTGGCTGAGCCCGGCCGGATTCGTCGCCCTGCTCGCGGGCTGGTACGTGGTCGAGATCGGCCGCCAGCCCTACACCGTGTACGGCGTGCTGCGCACCGCCGATTCGGTGAGCCCGAACATCCAGGCCGCGGCAGTGCTGACTTCGCTGATCGTGTATGCGGCGGTGTATCTGTTCATCTTCGGCTTCGGCATCTGGTATTTGCGCAAGCTGCTGCTGATCGGCCCGGTGCAACAGCCGCCCAAGCACGTCGATGGCGGCGAAAAGACCCCGGCGCGGCCGCTGTCGTTGCCCGACGAACCGGTGGAGGGCGGCTGATGGACTACTGGCTGCCCGTGATCTGGTTCGGCGTGATCGGCTTCGGCGTGCTGATGTACGTGCTGCTCGATGGTTTCGTGCTCGGACTCGGGATCCTGCTGCCCTTCGCCGAGGACGAACAGCAGCGCGACCACATGATGAATACCGCCGCGCCGATCTGGGACGGCAACGAGACATGGCTGGTGCTCGGCGGCGCGGGCCTGCTCGCGGCGTTCCCCAAGGCGTACGCGCTGATCCTCTCGGCGCTGTACCTGCCGGTGCTGCTGATGCTGATCGCGCTGGTCTTCCGCGGCGTCGCATTCGAATTCCGCTTCAAGGCGCATCGCAGCAAGTTCCTGTGGGGCATCGCCTTCGCGCTCGGTTCGCTGTGCGCGGCGTTCTGGCAGGGCGTGATCCTCGGCGCCGTGGTCGAGGGCATGCCGTTGGCGCAGGGCAAGTACATGGGCGGGATGTTCGGTTTCTTCAGCCCGTTCGCCATGCTCACCGGCGCGGCGGTGGTGTTCGGCTACGCCCTGCTCGGCGCGTGCTGGCTGATCCTCAAGACCGAGGGCCGGTTGCAGCAGGTCGCGCGCACCCTGGCGCGGCCGCTGGTGCTGGTGGTGGTGGTGTTCATGGGCCTGGTCAGCGCGTGGCTGCCGTTCCTGAGCTCGCGGATCATGGCGCGCTGGTTCGATGGCGCGCATTTCTGGTGGTTGTCGCCGGTGCCGCTGCTGGTGTTGCTGAACGCGTACGCGCTGTGGCGCGCGGTCATGGCGCAGGGCCGCGATGCGCGCCCGTTCGTGCTCACGTTGTGCTTCTTCGTGCTCGGCTTCGCCGGGCTGGTGCTCGGCATCTGGCCCTACCTGGTGCCACCGTCGCTGACGATCTGGCAGGCCGCGTCGCCGCCGTCCTCGCAAATCTTCGTGCTGGTCGGCTTGTTGCTGCTGCTGCCGGTGATCCTGGGCTACACGTGGTGGTCGTACCGGGTGTTCGCCGGCAAGGTCGAAGCGGACGCTGGTTACCACTAACCGGGATCGCCGCAGGAACTCGCGCTGAACGCGGCGGTTCCGCCGAACCGCGCTTTCCCGCACAATCGCCGCGATTCCTTGCGAAAGGCGGTTTCCCCCGGAACGCGATGCTGGCCCATGTCTACAAGAGCCTGAAAAAGGCCGATACCTACGTCTACCTCGCCGCGCGCGACGATTTCGCCCGCCTGCCTGAACCGCTGCGCACGCAACTGGGCCCGCTTCGGTTCGTGCTCGACGTCGACCTCGCCTTGGGACGCAAGCTGGCGCAGCAGGATCCGGACGTGGTTCGCGGCAACCTGACCACACGCGGCTTCCACCTGCAGTTCCCGCCGACCATGCCCGATCCGATGGTCGAGGACTGGGGCACCGATGCCTGAACGCACCGGAATGCTGCGTGCGTTCGCCCTCGGCGCCGGCGCCTTGCTGGCCATCGGCGCGGCCACGCTTGGCGGCATCGCCGCCGCGATCGGCGGCTGGCTGGCGCAACCGCTGCTGGCACTGCTGCTGCGCGACCCGCGCGGCGCGCGCGCGTTCGCCTGGGCCGATGCGTTCGCGCTGGCGCAACGTTGGGGCGTCGCGCTGCTGCTCGCGGGCTTGTTGCTGGCGTGGCCGTTGGCGAGCCTGCTGCATGCACCCAGCCTGGGCGGCGTGCTCGGCCTGAGCGCGGCCTTCGGCCTCGGCCTGGTCGTGCTCTGGTCCGGATGGACGGCCTGGCATCGGGTCGAAACCGAAGGCGCCTCGCGTCGCAGGCGCGAGGAAGCATTGCCGTGGACGTCGTGGCATGGCCTCGGCGTGGCGCTGGCGGTGGCGCTGGTGCTGGCCTCGGTGGTGGTGCTGGCCTGGCCCGAAGCCTTGTCGACGAACGCACGGCGCGGACTCGTGCTGGCCTGTGCGCTGCTGTGGCCGGCGCTGCACTGGTGGATACAGCGCGATGTGGAGGAAACGCAAACCGCGTCAAGCGATGAAGGTGTCGATGACGCTGTCGCCGATGTCGTTGCCGAAGCCGCCGTCGAAACGCCATCGACGCCGGTCGTGCCCGTGCCGGTGATCGACCGTGTTCCCGAGTTGTACGCCGCCGCGCGTGGCGGCAGGGTCGAACGCGCGCTGGAACTGCTCGAGGCCGGCGCCGATGCGCAGGCGACACCGCCGGCGGACGACCGCGACCAGCGCGTGCTGCCGGTGCTCGCCGCGGTGCTGCCGGACCTGCGCCTGCTGCGCGCATTGATCGCGCGTGGCGTCGACCTCAACCAGGCGCATGCGGGCATGACGCCACTGCTCGCCGCGACGCGCGACAGCTGGCACGGCCGCCCCGAGGCGGTGATGACCCTGCTCGCGAACGGCGCCGACGCGCGCGGACGCGACCGCGACGGCAACACGCCGTTGCACCATGCCGCGCGCAGTTCCGACCCGGGCGTGGCCGCGTTGCTGCGCGATTCCGGCGCGGAACTCGATGCGCGCAACGAGGAACGCGTCACCCCGCTCGGCGTCGCCTGCGGTTGCGGCAACTGGCGGCTCGCGCGCTTCCTGCTCGAACTCGGCGCCAAGCCCGAAGCCACTGATGCGACGCCGGCGCTGTTGTCCGCGGCCGGCGGCGACGACGACGACGCCTCCGGCGTGCAACTGCTGCTCAAGCACAAGGCGCGGGTGGATGCGCGCGATGCACGCGGTCGCAGCGCGCTGCACGCGGCGGCGCGCGCCGGACACGCCGGCATCGCCAACGCGCTGCTCGAAGCCGGCGCGGATGCGCGCGCGCGCGATGGCGACGGGCGCACGCCGTTGCTCGACGCGGCCGAGGGCGGCAACGTCGCGGTGGTCGATGCCTTGCACGCGGCCGGCGCCGAAGTCGCGGCGGTCGACCACGAGGGCCGAGGCGCACTCGCGATTGCGGCGCTCGCGGAACTGCCATCCACCGCGGCGGTGCGCCGCCTGCTCGAACTCGGCGCGGATCCGCAACTCGCCGGCCTGGACGGCCGCACGCCGGTCGACATCGCCGCCGCCGTCGGTCGCTGGTCGCTGGTTTCGCTGTTCGATCCCGACTACCCGCTTCCGGCCAGCGTCGGCGGCGACAACGCCCAGGCGCCGCCGGACCGCACGCCGCAGTCGCTGCTGCGCGATGGCCTGGTCGAACGCCAGGCCGACGGACTCGATGCGCTCGCGCGCCTGCTCGGTCCGCGCGAACTCGGCGAACTGCTGCACGAACCGCGGCTCGCGTTGCGCATCGACGCCGTCGCCTGGCTGCTCGCGCATGGCGCCGACGCGGAAACGCACGATGCCAATGGCGACACCCCGGTGTTCGCGCTGCTCGCGCGCGGTCCCGAAGCGCTGCCGGTGCTGCAGTTCTACCTGCGGCGCGCGGTGTCGCCGGCGGGACGTGGCGGGCTCGCGCGTTTCCTCGCTGCCTGCGTGGACGGCGAGCACGCCGCGTCCTCGCAACAGCAGTTCGCGCTCGACCTGCTCGATCGCGGCGCCGATCCGTTCGGCAACAGTGCCGCCGGCGATCCGCCGCTGGCATTGGCGGTGCGCCTGGGCTGGCCGCAGTTGTGCGCGCGCCTGGTCGCGATCGGCGTCGACCTGGATGCGCGCGACGCACACGGCATGGCTGCGCTGCACCTGGCCGCCGCGCTCGGCCGCGAATCGGTATTGAAGCAGCTCGTCGCTGCCGGCGCGCGCCCCGACATCCGCGCCGCGGACGGACAGACGCCGCTGGGCGTCGCCCTCGCCGGCGGTCGCCGCGACCTTGCCGACTGGCTCGACTGGCGCGGCTGGCCCTTGCCGCGGCGCGCACTGCGCGCCGAGGATCTTCCCGCGGCGGCGATCGTCGGCGACACCGACGCGGTGCGGCGCCTGCTCGAACTCGGCTTCGCCATCGACACCGCCGACGCGCAGGGCTGCACCGCGCTGTTGCGTGCGGCCGGCGGCGGCCATCGCGTAGCAACCGAATTGCTGCTCGCGCGCGGCGCAGATCCGCAACGCGCAGCCAACACCGGCGCGACGCCGCTGTCGGCGGCGGTGAGCATGCGCCATGTCGAGATCGTCGAGCGCCTGCTCGCGTCCGGCGCCAGCCTCGAACAGCGCCTGCCCGGCGAGGTCACCGTGCTGATGCTCGCTTCCGCACTCGGCCTGCCGGATGTTTGCGCGCGCCTGCTCGCCGCCGGCGCCGACGTGCATGCCGGCGACGCACAGGGCCTGACCCCGTTGCATTGCGCCGCGTTGTACGGCTTCACCGCGCGTGAACGCCCGCGCCTGCTTGCGTTGCTCGACACCTTGCTGCTCGCCGGCGCGGAACCCGACCAGGCGGCCGCGGGCGGGGTGACGCCCTTGCTGCTGTTGCTCGGCGCGCGCGCCGAACCCGGCACCGCCTGCGACGAGGACGTATTGCTCGCCGCGCTCGAGCAGATGCTCGACGAACCGGTGGCGCTGGACGCGCGCGATCCGCGCGGCTTCGGCCCGCTGCATCTTGCCGCGCTGCACGGATTGTTGCGCGTGGCCCAGCGCCTGCTGCGCGCCGGCGCCGATCCGGAGCTGCGCGATGCGCTCAACCGCCGCCCGCGCGAAGTCGCGCTGATGCGCGGCTTCGTCGACGTCGCCGCCGAACTCGCGCCGCCCGCCGCCGCGCAACCGCCGTCGATGGCGCGGTATTTGCGGGAGTGATGCTGAGAACTCGGGGATCAGATGGTTCGTAACCTGGTTTTATGTGCGCTGTTCCTTCTTGCTGCATGCAAAAGCGTGTCAGCAGAAAGGATGCCGAATCCGGACTGGCTTATCGGCACATGGGTTCTGTGCGAAGACCCGGATCAAAGCCCAAAGGAATCCCTGCAATTCAACCAGGATGGAACTGGTTTGCTGGCCCGCGCGAAGGGAAATATCGAGTTTTTGCATAAGCATTCCGGGCAATCGGTCTCTCTGCTCGCAAATGTGAATGGCCATGCGATTCCCATCGAGATGTCCGCGTCGGCGGAATTCGAAAATCTCCTGCTGCACAGCGATAGGACCGGTAGCACGTCGTACTACATCCGCGCGGATAACCCGGCGGCAACTGGCTGCAGCATTCAGTAGTGCCAGACCGACCTGCGATCACTGTATCGGCCCAGCAATTCCATGTCGTTGACGATGCTGGGTCGATGAAGCCAACCCAGCCTACGTTTGTCGGCCACGTCACCGCCTGCGCCTTCACCAAGTCCCGCGGCGAAAAGCTTTCCACCCGACGAACCGCAGCACGCGCATGGTGATACGGTAGGCAACGATGCCGGGCCGGCGCGCGGCCACTACTTCCAACGGAGATCCCCCATGTCCCAGATCGCTCGCAAGTCGATTGCTGCGTTTGCGCTGTTTGTTGGCACGATGGTTCCGGCGGTCGCGGCGATGGCCGGCAACCGTATCGTCGAGGTGTTCAACCCGGCGGTCGTGGGATCGTCGGTCGACTACGGCCAGATGGGGTATATCGACGACGACGGCAACTTCATCAGCGTTGCCGGGGAAAAAATCCTCGGCGCCTGGGTCGAGTTCACCTTCATCCCCGACAGCCGGCTGGATGTCGGGCGGTTCACGGCGGAGATGGCGGTGCCGGTGCTGGATGCGCCCAGCGAGCTTTTCCATGTGGCCGCCTCGCAGCTTGTTCCCATCGGCAACGGTCGCTATCGCGCGACGTTCACGTCGCAGCAGTTCAATGGCATCGTTCGCACCGGTCGCTATTCGGTCGAAGTGTTCGGAACCAATGCAAGCGGAGCCACGGTGCCGCTGCATGGCCGCTTGAGTGCGGACAGCGGGTTCTACTTCTCCGTCACGCGGCCGGATTGATGCGTCCGGGCGCCGCCGCCGCCTCGTCCTGCGCCTTGGCCACGTCGCCGAAGGCGCCTTCGCCCAGTTCCGCGGCGAACAGTTGTTCCAGTTCCTTGCGCGCATCGGCATTGGTCTGGCGCAGCGCGTCCTCGTCGCCGTAGACCAGGTATTGCGCTTCGAGCAGGCGTTCGTCGAGTTCGCGGAAACGCCGCGCGCGGTCGTCGGCGACATCGCGCGGCACGCCCAGCGCGACCATCACGTCGCGGCCCATCTCCAGGCTGCTGCCGAAGGTCTCGCGCACCGGCTTGACCCCGAAATCCATCAACTGCCACGCATGCCGGCGATCGCGCGCGCGCACCAGCACTTTCGCCTTCGGGTACTGGCGGCGGATCAGGCGGGTGATGCGCAGGCTGGCCTCGACGTCGTCGATGGCGATCACGAACACCTTGATCCGCGCCGCGCCGGCCGCGCGCAGCAGGTCGGGCCTGGCCGGGTCGCCGTAGTAGATCGGGTTGCCGAAGCGGCGGAAGAAATCGACCTGCTCCACGTCCGGGTCGATCGCGACGAAGCGGATCTTCTGCGCGAACAGCATGCGCGCGACGATCTGGCCGAAGCGGCCGAAGCCGGCGATCAAGACCTGCGGATGGTCGTCGGGGATTTCGTCGTAGGCGCGCGCCGCTTGCTTCGGCGTGCCGAGCGCGAGCAGGCGCACGATCGCGATCAGCAGCAGCGGCGTCAGCGCCATCGACAGTCCGACGATGGCGGTGAGGCGGTCGTGCTGCGCACTGGTCAGCAGCTTGGCCCGATCGGCTTCGTTGAACACGACGAAGGCGAATTCGCCGCCCAGCGCCAGCACCGTGGCCAGCAGCAGCGCGCCGCGCACGGTCAATTTGCCCGGGCGCAGGCCGAGGCCGAACAGGATCGCGAACTTCACCGACATCAGCACCGCCACGCCGATGGCGATCGACGCCGGGTCGGCGGCGACCACGCCCAGGTCGATGCTCATGCCCACGGCCATGAAGAACAGGCCGAGCAGCAGGCCTTCGAACGGCTGGATCTGCGATTCGAGTTCGTGGCGGAATTCCGAATCCGCCAGCAGCACGCCGGCGAGGAAGGCGCCGAGGCCCGCGCTCAGGCCGACCTGCTGCAGCAGCCACGCGCTCCCGAGCACGACGAACAAGGCGGTGGCGGTGAACACCTCGGGCATGCCGGTGCGGGCGATGATCCGGAACAGGTGCCGCAACAGGTAACGGCCGCCGAACAACAGCGCGGCGATCGCGCCGACCGCCTTGGCGACCGCCAGCCAGGTGTTGCTTTCGGGGTTGGCTGCGTGCGCCAGCAACGGAATCGCCGCCAGCAGCGGGATCGCGGCGAGGTCCTGGAACAGCAGGATCGCGAACGCGAGTCGGCCATGGTCGCTGTTGAGTTCCTTGCGCTCGGTCAGCAGTTGCAGGCCGACCGCGGTGGAGGACAGCGCCAGGCCGACGCCGACCACCATCGCGGCTTTCCAGCCCAGGTCCTGCAGCATGACCAGCCCGCCCAGGACCGCCGCGGTCAGCAATACCTGCAGGCCGCCGATGCCGAAGATCGCGCGCCGCATCAACTTCAGTCGCGGCAGCGACAGTTCCAGGCCGATCACGAACAGCATCATCACCACGCCGATTTCGCTGGCGGCGAGCACGCGCTCGGGATCGGCCACGACCTTGAGCTCGTGCGGGCCGAGCAGCACGCCGGCGACGAGATAGCCCAGCACCGCGCCGAGGCCGAAGCGCTTGAACACCGGCACCGCGACCACCGCCGCGAGCAGGAACACCAATGCGAGTTCGAGCGCGCCGCCGTGCATGGACACCTCCGCCGCCGATGATAGGCGTTCGCGTCCGCATTCGCTGCGATTTTGCGTGGTCCGTGGAAGGAGCAAGCGAGGAGAACGCCATGTCCATGATCCGCGCCGGCGCACTGGCGCTGCTGCTGTCGATGCCCGCGCTGAGCGCGTTCGCCGGTGGTGGCGGCCATTTCCGCAAGGGCGAAGTCCGGCTCGAGGCGAAGCATGTCGTCGCGGTGCTGCGCGACGAGGATGCCGATCCGGCCAGGGCCGAAACCCTGGTCTATCTCAGCGACGTGCCGCTGGACGCGGGCAAACTCGCGGCGGCGTTCAACGCGATGAGCGAGGCGGAAACCGAAATGGGCGATGGCAGCGCGGGTTACGTGCGCGTCTGCATCAACGCCGATGGCGAGGAATGCGGGTTGTACTTCTCGCACAACGAGCCATTGGCCTCGTTCAACCTTTCCGGCTCGGGCGATTTCAAGCTGGATGCGAACGATGGCAAGCATGTCGCCGGGCACTGGGCGCAGATCGAGCCGGAGGAATTCTTCAGCGACACCTACGATTTCGACCTGCGCTTCGACGTCGCGGTCGTCGCGCCGTCGGGCAAGCCGCTTCCGGCCGATGGCGGCGAACCGGCGGCCGCGTACAAGCGCTGGCTCGCGGCGGTGGCCAAGGGCGACGTGGCCGCGTTGCGCGCGCTGGACAGCGAGGTGTCCGACAACTGGCAACTGCGTTCGGACGACCCGGACGACGCGAAGTCCGCGCTCAAGGACCTGCGCGATGGCACGCCGCTCGCGGCGACGATCCTGCGCGGACGCAGCGACGGCGACCGCGCGGTGCTGTGGGTGGAAGGCACCGATCGCGACGACATCCACCGCCGCGGCCGGGTGCTGATGCTGCGTGAGGGCGGCGACTGGCATTTCGCCGAGGACGATCTGGAGAACGCGGACGATTGAGGCGCGTTATGCTCGCCCCGGACTTCAGGGACGGGGAACGGGGATGAGGACTTGGGGATTCGGAATTGCGGCGCTGCTCGCGCTATCAGGCTCGCCGCTTGTGGCCAATGCCGTGAATCAGCGCGCGGTGCTCGACAAGGCCGAGATGAGCATGCTGGTGAAGGGCGGCATCGACATGCGGCCCGACGGCAGCGTCGAACGTTATTCGATCGATCATTCCGAGAAACTCTCGCCGGCCGTGGTGCAGATGATCGGCAAGCAGGTCTCGCAATGGCGGTTCGAGCCGGCGCTGGTCGAGGGCAAGCCGGTCGCCGCGCATACCAACATGTCGCTGCGGATCGTCGCCAAGCCTGTCGATGAGCAGAATTTCAATGTGCGCATCCAGAGCGCGAGCTTTTCCGGTGGAAGCGGCGCCAAGGACGAGCGCATGGGCGTGCTGAAGAAGACTTCGCTGTCGCCCATGGTGTCGGCGATGGCGTCGACCGGGACTGCCGCGGCCGATCTGTACCTTGCGTTGAAGATCGGACCCGACGGCAAGGTGCTGGATGCCATCGTCGGACAGGTGAACCTGACTGCCTACGGGAGCGACGGGCAGATGGCCAAGGTCCGCAAGGCCCTGGGCAATGCAGCGCTGAATGTGGTGCGCAAATGGACATTCAGCGTTCCGACCAAGGGCGAACGGGCCGGGCAGCCCTACTGGTCGGGAATCCTTCCGGTGTCTTTCCGGATGTGGGGCGGATCGAGACCTCCCGACGAGGAAGAGGGTCAATGGCAGGCTTATTTCCCGGGTCCGTGCACGCCGATTCCGTGGCGTGTCCTCGAGCAGGACGACGGCAAAGACCGTTGCGATGGGGACGCCGCACCGGATGGCGTGCTCACACTGGACGATTCCGGCCCGAAGCTGTTGACCCCATTGATGCAGGGTTGATTCCCCGACAACAAAAACGCCCCGCAATGCGGGGCGTTTTGTTTTGCTTCGTGTGGATGGTTATCGCTTCATCGAAGCGAAGAACTCGTCGTTGGACTTGGTGCTCTTCATCTTGTCGAGCAGGAATTCCATCGCCGCGATCTCGTCCATCGGATGCAGCAGCTTGCGCAGGATCCAGATCTTCTGCAGCAGGTCCGGTTCGATCAACAGGTCCTCGCGGCGGGTGCCGGACAGGTTCACGCCGATCGCCGGGTAAACGCGCTTCTCGGTGATGCGGCGGTCCAGGTGCACTTCGCTGTTGCCGGTGCCCTTGAACTCCTCGTAGATCACCTTGTCCATCGCGCTGCCGGTGTCGACCAGGGCGGTGGCGATGATGGTGAGCGAACCGCCTTCCTCGACGTTGCGCGCGGCGCCGAAGAAACGCTTCGGCCGGTGCATCGCGTTGGAATCCACGCCGCCGGTCAGCACCTTGCCCGAGCTCGGCACCACGTTGTTGTAGGCGCGGGCGAGGCGGGTGATCGAGTCGAGCAGGATCACCACGTCGCGCTTGTGCTCGACCAGGCGCTTGGCGCGCTCGATCACCATTTCCGCGACCTGCACGTGGCGCGCGGCCGGTTCGTCGAACGTGGACGAGATCACCTCGCCGCGCACGGTGCGCTGCATTTCGGTGACTTCCTCCGGGCGCTCGTCGATCAGCAGCACGATCAGGTGCACGTCCGGGTGGTTGTAGGTGATGGCGCTGGCGATCTGCTGCAGCATCATCGTCTTGCCGGCCTTGGGCGGCGAGACGATCAGCGCACGCTGGCCCTTGCCCTGCGGCGCCATCAGATCGAGGATGCGGCCGGCGATGTCCTCGGTGGAACCGTCGCCGCGCTCGAGCTTGAAGCGCTTGCGCGGGAACAGCGGGGTGAGGTTCTCGAACAGGGCCTTGTTCTTCGAGGCTTCGATCGGCTCGCCGTTGATGGTGTCGACGATGTTCAGCGCGAAGTAGCGCTCGCCGTCCTTCGGCCAGCGGATGCGGCCGGAAAGATGGTCGCCGGTACGCAGGTTGAAGCGGCGGATCTGCGAGGGCGAGATGTAGGTGTCGTCGGGGCCGGCGAGGTAGCTCGCTTCGGCCGCGCGCAGGAAGCCGAAGCCGTCGGGCAGGATTTCCAGCACGCCGTCGGCCTGCACGCCTTCGCCATGGCGGGTGAGCACCTTGAGGATGGCGAAGATGATGTCCTGCTTGCGCGCGCGGGAAACGCCTTCGCTGATCTGCAACTGCTCGGCGACGTCGAGCAGTTTCGGCGCGGGCATGCGCTTGAGGTCGCCCAGCGAATAGGTCGGGAAGCCCTCGGGCACCTGCGGGTGCGGGCGCGGCACGAACTGTTCCTGGCCGTTGTCGTCCTGCGGCAGGCCGTTCTGGTAACGGTCGCGCTGGCGGTCGCGGCGGTTGCGGAAGCGGTCGCGGCGGTTGTTGCCGCCCTGGTTCTGGTTATTGAAGCGCTGGCCGTCCTGCTGCTGGCCGCGCTGCTCGAAGCCGCCGTCGGAAGATCCGGCGTCTTGCGATGGCTGTTGCGGTGCCGGTGGCGCGCTGGCCGCGGGCGGCGGGGCGGACTCGGCGACCGGTGCCGGCGGTGGGGTGGCGGGCGTGGCGGGCGTGGCGGGAGCGTCGGACTGGGCTTCGGGCCTGGCCTTCGGCGGGCGGCCGCGGCGCTTCGGAGTGGTTTCGATATCGTCGGACAAGCGGAAAAACCTCGCAGTGGCGAGCGCTCGCGTTGCGCGAGCGTGGCAACGTTCGGATGAACGTCGGAAAGGAAAGGGAGGGGGTGCGGCGCCGGGAATACCCGATTTGGCGCCGGAACAAGGGGAAAACTAGCACCGCCCCCGCATCGCGCGCAACTGGCGGCGCGGGGAATGGTTCATGCCGGGCTGAACCGTCGCGAGCGATGGCGGGCCGATGCCGCCCGCAGCGCAGCGACCGCAGCGTATGTGGAATACGTGAGGATCGCGAGCAGCGGACGGCGCAGGCCCGCCGAGCGCAGCAGGTTCAGAGCGCCTTCTCGATCATCTGCCCGAGCTGGGCCTTGCCGACCGCACCGATCTGGGTGCCATGCACCTGGCCGTCCTTGAACACCAGCAGCATCGGGATCGAGCGCACGTGGTACTTGATCGCGGTCGCCTGGTTCTGGTCGACATCGACCTTCACGACCTTGGCCTTGCCGGCATAGGCCTCGGCCAGCTCGTCCAGCGCCGGCGCGATCATCTTGCACGGGCCGCACCACGGCGCCCAGAAATCGACCAGCACCGGCTCGGAAGACTGCAGCACGGCGGCATCGAAATCGGCGTCGGTGGCGTGGATGACCTTGTCGCTCACGGGGTTCTCCTGCGGAAAAGTAAAGGCCGGCGGGCACGGCCGTCGGCGGCATCGGGTGGGGGAATGTTAAACTTGGGGTATGCATCGCGCGGTTCAAGTCGCGATGGCGTGCCGGGAACGACCAGCCCCGGACCTTCCCGGCAGTCTGCGTGGCTGCCTCCCATTCATACAAGCGCATCCCCGACCGGCATGCGCGCATGCGCGCCCAAGCGGCGCCCGAGGCCAGCCACCCGTGTCCGACAAGCCCCTGACCGATATCAGTTTTTCCTCCTTCGACCTGCACCCGTCGCTGCTCGCGGGCCTCGAAGCCGCCGGCTTCAACCGTTGCACCCCGATCCAGGCCCTGACCCTGCCGCTGGCGCTCGCCGGCCGTGATGTCGCCGGGCAGGCGCAAACCGGCACCGGCAAGACCCTGGCGTTCCTGATCACGGTGATCAACCGCCTGCTCACGCGACCGGCGCTGGCCGATCGCAAGCCCGAAGATCCGCGTGCGCTGATCCTCGCCCCGACCCGCGAGCTCGCCATCCAGATCCACAAGGACGCGGTGAAGTTCGCCTCCGACCTCGGCCTGAAGTTCGCCCTGGTCTATGGCGGCGTCGACTACGACAAGCAGCGCGCGCAGCTGCAGGCCGGTGCCGACGTGATCATCGCCACCCCCGGCCGCCTGATCGACTACGTCAAGCAGCACAAGGTCGTGTCGCTGCACGCCTGCGAGGTCTGCGTGCTGGACGAAGCCGACCGCATGTTCGACCTCGGCTTCATCAAGGACATCCGCTTCCTGCTGCGGCGCATGCCGATCCGCACCGAACGCCAGACCCTGCTGTTCAGCGCCACGCTCAGCCATCGCGTGCTCGAACTCGCCTACGAACACATGAACGAGCCGGAAAAGCTCGTCGTCGAAACCGAATCGGTCACCGCCGCGCGCGTGCGCCAGCGCCTGTATTTCCCCGCCGACGAGGAGAAGCTGCCGCTGCTGATCGGCCTGCTCTCGCGCAGCGAGGGCGCGCGCACGATGGTGTTCGTCAACACCAAGGTCTTCGTCGAACGGGTGGCGCGCGCACTGGAAAAGGCCGGCTACCGGGTCGGCGTGCTCAGCGGCGACGTGCCGCAGAAGAAGCGCGAATCGCTGCTGAAGAAGTTCCAGGCCGGCCAGCTCGAACTGCTGGTCGCCACCGACGTGGCCGCGCGCGGCCTGCACATCGACGGCGTGTCGCACGTCTACAACTACGACCTGCCGTTCGATGCCGAAGACTACGTGCACCGCATCGGCCGCACCGCGCGGCTGGGCGCCGAGGGCGACGCGATCAGCTTCGCCTGCGAGCGCTACGCGATCGGCCTGCCGGACATCGAGGCCTACATCGGCCAGGAAATCCCGCGCGCCAGCGTCGATCCGGAATTGCTGGTCGCGCAGCCGCGCGCGCCGCGGCCGCAGGTGGAAGCGACGGCCGAGGAAGGCGAAAGCATCGGCGAGATCTTCAAGGAAGTGCGCGAGGCCCGCGCCGCCGAGGACGCCAAGCGTGGCGGCCGCAGCGGTGGTCGTGGCGAACGTTCCGGCGGTCGTGGCGAACGCAAGGGTTCGGGCGAACGTCGCTCTTCGACAGGTTCGGGACAGGCCGAGCGTGGCCCGCGCCCGCCGCGCAAGCCGCGATCCGAGCAGCCATCGGCGCAGGCGAGCGAAAGCCCGGTGCAGCCGCAACTCGCGCTGGCCGAAGGCGAACACGCGCCGCGCAAGCGCCGCCGTCGTCGTGGCGGCCGTCGCGTGGATGGCGCCGCGCCGCAGCCAGCCGCAGCACCCGTGGCCGCGTCGACGCCGGCAACTGCGACGCAACCTTCGCTGCTGTCGCGCATCGGTCGCGGGCTGAAGTCGCTGGTCACGCGTTCGCCCAGCAAGCAGCATTAATCAAGAATCACCGTTCGCCCTTGCGGGAGCGCCTTTAGGCGCGACAGGCGCTGCGGGAAATCCGGTCGCGGCTGAAGCCGCTCCTACAGTGGATCGAAGCGAGTGCGGGTTGTAAGTATCCGGGCGCTGGCCGCGCCTCGCGCCGCGGGCGATACTGCAACCCCACGCCGCCCGGGTTCGTTCCGACGCCATGCCGGTCCTGCGCTTCGACAATGTCAGCAAGGTCTACGCAGGCGGCCGCCAGGCGCTGCGCGAAGTCAGTTTCGACGTCCAGCCGGGCGAGATGCTGTTCCTCACCGGCCATTCCGGCGCCGGCAAGAGCACGCTGCTGAAACTCATCCACCTCGCCGAACGGCCGAGCCGCGGCACGGTGCTGTTCAACGACCGCAACCTGCACAAGGTACGGCGCGGCCGGGTGCCGCTGCACCGGCGCGACGTCGGCGTGGTGTTCCAGGAGCATCGCCTGCTGCTCGACCGCAGCGTGTACGAGAACATCGCGCTGCCGCTGATCCTGCGCGGGATGAAGCGCGGCGAAATCGGCAAGCGCGTGCGCAGCATCCTCGAGCGCCTCGGCCTGGGCGAGCGCGAACGCGCGCTGCCGACGCAGCTTTCCGCCGGCGAACAACAACGCGTCGGCATCGCCCGCGCGGTGGTGGGCGAACCGAAACTGCTGCTCGCGGACGAACCGACCGGCAACCTCGATCCGACCTTGTCCGCGGAAATCATGGCGCTGTTCGCGTCCCTGCCCGAACGCGGCACCAGCGTGCTCGTCGCCAGCCACGACCTCGGCCTGGTCAAGCGCATGAAGAAGCGCGTGCTGGTGCTCGACCACGGCCAGCTCGCGGATGACATCGCGCCGGAGGATCTCGCCGATGAATGAGGCGCGCGCGCACCATTCCGGCCCGGTCGCGTGGCTGGACCACCATCTCTACAGCTTCGTTTCCAGCCTCGGCCGGGTCGTGCGCCGGCCGTGGGCGACCCTGCTCACCATCGGCGTGATGGCGGTGGCGCTGGCCTTGCCGCTGGGCCTGTGGGTGGTGCTCGACAACATTTCCCGCTTCGGCGGCGAACTGCAGCAATCGCGCGAGATCACCGTGTTCCTCAAGCCCGGACTCGGCCTCGACCGCGCGCAGGCGCTGGCGACGAGCCTGCGAGGGCGCGGCGACGTGGCCAGCGTGAAGCTGAAGACGCCGGCGGAAGGCCTGCAGGAACTGCGCGATCGCGGCGGACTCGGCGCAGCGATCGACGCGCTCGGCGACAATCCGCTGCCGAGCGTGCTGATCGTGGGCCCGCGCGGCGATGAAACCGCATTGGCCGAATCGCTGTCCGCCCTGCCCGAAGCCGACCAGGTGCAGCACGACGCGCAGTGGCGCAAGCGCCTCGACGGCTGGCTGCGTTTCGGCGGGCGCGTGGTCTGGGTGCTCGGCCTGCTGCTCGGGCTCGGCGCGCTGCTGGTGGTCGGCAACACCGTGCGCCTGGACATCCAGTCGCGGCGCGAGGAGATCGGCGTGCTGCAACTGCTCGGCGCCAGCGACGGTTTCATCCGCCGCCCCTTCCTCTACCTCGGCGCGTGGTACGGGCTTGCCGCCGGTGCGCTCGCGCTCGGCCTGCTTACGCTCGCCGCGTGGTCGCTGCGCGCGCCGCTCGCCGACCTCGCCGCGACCTATGGCAGCCGCTTCGCGCTCGCCGGGTTCGCGCCGCCGGTGCTGCTGGGCGTGGTCGTCGGCGCGGCGTTGCTCGGCTGGATCGGCGCGGGCCTCGTCGCCGGGCATTTCCTGCGCCAGACCCGGCCGACGGAGGCGTGATGGCCGGCAAGCACGACTTGCGCCACCTTGTCAGCGACGCGCCGCGGGTGATGGTCGTCGATGGCTCGAAACTCGTGCGCAAGCTCATCGGCGACGTGTTGCGCAAGGAATTGCCCAACGCCGATGTCGTCGCCTGCGAAGGCATCGACGCCGCGCGTGCGGCGCTGGCCGAAGGTGCGTTCGACCTCGTCACCACCTCGCTGGTGCTGCCCGATGGCGATGGCACCGCGATCGCGAAGCTGGTGCGCGAGGCCGCGGGCCAGGCCTACGTTCCGGTGATCGTGGTCTCCGGCGACGTGCAATCGCGGCTGGAATCGCGCAGCCTGGCCGAGGACGTCACCGATTACTTCGACAAGGCGCTCGGGCAGCAGGCGCTGGCCGCCTTCATCCGCGGCTACGTCGATCCGCAGCCGGTGCCCGGCGCACGCGTGCTCTACGTCGAGGACAGCCGCGTGGTCGCGCTCGCCACCAAGCGCATGCTCGCGGCGCACCAGATGGACGTGACCCACGTCGATTCGGCCGAGGCCGCGCTCGATTTCCTGCACGAACACCGCAGCGAGGACGACGTCGGCACCGACCTGCTGCTCAGCGACGTGTACCTGAAGGGCGCGCTCAGCGGCCACGAACTGCTGAACCAGGTGCGCAAGGCCTTCGGTTATTCCAAGCGACGCCTGCCGGTGGTGGTGATGACCGGCGACGACAACCGCGAGCACCAGGCCTCGCTGTTGCGCGAGGGCGCCAACGACCTGGTGCTGAAGCCGATCGAGGAACGCCTGCTGGTGATCAAGACATTGTTCCAGCTGCGTGCGGCGAAGACGCCGGAGCGACGCGCGTTCGACGCATGAGCGCGGGCGACCTCCGCCTCGAACCTTCGTGGAAGGCGCGCATCGGCGACTGGTTCGAACGCGAGGACATGCGCGCGCTGTCTTCGTTCCTGCGCGAGCGCCTGCAGGCCGGCGCGCGCATCCATCCGCAACCGAAGCACATCTTCGCCGCGTTCGACGCGACTCCGTTCGATGACGTCAAAGTCGTCATCCTCGGGCAGGATCCCTACCACGGCCCGGGGCAGGCGCACGGACTGTGTTTCTCGGTGCTGCCGGGTGTCGATGTGCCGCCTTCGCTGCACAACATCTACAAGGAGCTCGCGCGCGATACGGGTTTTGTTCCACCCGGCCACGGGTACCTGTTGCCGTGGGCGCAGCGCGGCGTGCTGCTGCTGAACTCGGTGCTGACGGTCGAGGAAGGCCGTGCCGGCTCGCACCAGGGCAAGGGCTGGGAAGGTTTCAGCGACCACGTCGTCGATGTGCTGAACCGCGAGCGCGAAGGCCTCGTCTTCCTGCTCTGGGGCAGCTACGCCCAGGCCAAGGGCAAGGTGATCGATCCGCGACGACACCGGGTGCTGAAGGCGCCGCACCCCTCGCCGCTGTCCGCGCACCGCGGCTTCCTCGGCTGCGGGCACTTCTCCGCCGGCAACGACTACCTGGTCCGCCGCGGCCTGGCCCCGGTGGACTGGTCGCTACCGCCACGGGCCGAACCCGGGCCGCCGCCGGCCTGAGCCTTGTGCCGGGCCGGTCCGGACCCATGTCGGATGGGTACTGGAAGCCGCCATCGTTCCACTGACGGAACGGTGGGAACTAACCGCGTCCTTAGCAGTCATAGATGCCGACTGCTAAAATCGCGCCCATGAGCCAGAACCCCATGTCGACCGCCCTCGTCGCCAACAACCTGCCCATCCCCTCCGCGCTCGGTTCGCTGGAGGCCTACATCGGCGCGGTGCACCAGATCCCGGTGCTCTCGGTCGAGGACGAGCAGCGACTGGCCCGCCGCCTGCGCGACGAGGACGACCTCGCCGCCGCGCAGGAACTGGTGCTTTCGCACCTGCGCTTCGTCGTGCACGTCGCCCGCGGCTACAGCGGCTACGGCCTGCCGATCGGCGACCTGATCCAGGAAGGCAACATCGGCCTGATGAAGGCGATCAAGCGCTTCGACCCGACCATTGGCGTGCGCCTGGTCAGCTTCGCGGTGCACTGGATCCGCGCCGAGATGCACGAGTTCATCCTCAAGAACTGGCGCATCGTCAAGGTCGCCACGACCAAGGCGCAGCGCAAGCTGTTCTTCAACCTGCGCAAGAGCAAGACCCGCCTGGGCTGGCTCAACGCCGAAGAGGTGCGCGCGGTCGCCGCCGACCTCAACGTCAGCGAGCGCGAAGTGCTGGAAATGGAATCGCGCCTGTCGGGCCGCGACATTGGCTTCGACGCGCCCAGCGACGAGGACGACGACCACGCGCCGCCGTCGCCGGCCGCCTACCTCATGGCCGAGGGCGAGGATCCGTCGCAGGCCTACGAGCGCGCCGACAGCGAGGACCACCAGCTGGAACTGCTGCGCGATGGCATGGCCAGGCTCGATGCGCGTTCGCGCGACATCATCCGCCGCCGCTGGCTGGATGCCGACAGCAAGATCACGCTGCAGGAACTCGCGGACGAATACGGCGTCTCCGCCGAACGCATCCGCCAGGTCGAGGCCAATGCGCTGAAGAAGATGAAGGCGCTGTTCGCGGCCTGATCCAATAACTGTGTCGCGAAATCGAAACGGCCCGGGAAACCGGGCCGTTTGCGTTTGCGCAACATGCGGATATCGCCATCGATGCTTGAGCCGTAACCTGCGCGTATTCCGATCCGGAGCGCGTCATGGATTACATCGTCAAAGGCTTGCCGCTGGAAGACTTCCGGCCGTTGTTCGGGCTGTCGGAAAGCGAGCTGCACGAACGCGGCGTCACTCGCGTCGTGGCGGACGGGCCCGGTTTTCCCTGCCGCGTCACTCTGCAGGACGCTTCCCCGGGCGAAACACTGCTGCTGTTGAACTGGCGGCATCTCGATGCGGAGTCGCCGTATCGTAGCGATGGGCCGATCTTCGTCCGCGAAGCGGCGCTGGCGTCCTTCGAAGCGCGCAACGAGATTCCCGAACAGCAGCGCATCCGCTTGCTGTCCGTGCGCGCTTACGACAAGGACGGATGGATGCAGGGCGCGGAAGTAGCCGAAGGCATCGCGTTGGAGAACTTGATCGACAGGTTCTTCGCCAACCAGGAGGTTGCGTTCCTGCACGTGCACAACGCGCGTCGCGGTTGCTATGCCTGCCGCGTCGATCGCGCGTGATCAGCTTGTTTCGTCGCGGCCGAGGATGATCCGCGCCGCGCGCTGGTAGGTCCAGTACGCCCAGGTCCAGTTGAGCATCACCACCAGGCGGTTGCGGAAGCCGATCAGGAAGAACACGTGGGCGGTGAGCCAGAACCACCACGCCAGTGCTCCGGAGAGTTCCAGCCTGCCGAATTGCACCACCGCGGCCATGCGGCCGATGGTGGCGAGGTTGCCGAAGTCGCGATAACGGAATGCGGGCGCTTCGCGCCCAGCGAGGCGCGCGTGAATCGAACGCGCGAGGTGCCAGCCCATCTGCTTGGCCGCGGGTGCGACGCCGGGCACGGGTTTCCCGTCCTGTTGCAGCGAGGCGAGGTCGCCGGCGACATAGACGTTGTCGAACCCCGGCGCGCGCAGGTCGGCCGCGACCGGCACGCGGCCGCTGCGATCGAGTTCGACCCCGAGCGAGCGCGCCAAGGGCGATGCCGCGACGCCGGCCGCCCACAGCACGGTGCATGCGTCGATGCGTTCCGTGCCGAGCAACAGTCCTTCGTGGTCGATGGCCTGCACCGGCGTCCCGGTGCGCACTTCGACGCCGAGTCGTTCGAGTTGCGTCCGCGCCTTCGCCGACAGCGTTTCGGGGAAGCTCGCGAGCACGCGCGGGCCGGCTTCGAGCAGCAGCACGCGCGACTCGCGCGGATCGATGCGGCGGAATTCGCGCTTGAGCGTGTGCTTTGCGATTTCGGCCAGCGTGCCGGCCAGTTCGACGCCGGTCGGTCCGCCACCGACGATGGCGAAGGTCAGTAGCGCGCGTCGCGCGGCCGGATCGGATTCGGCTTCCGCGCGTTCGAACGCGGACAGGACGCGGCGGCGGATGTGCAGCGCGTCGTCCAGCGTCTTCAGTCCCGGCGCATGCGCGGCCCAGTCGTCGTGGCCGAAGTAAGCGTGGGTCGCGCCGCTGGCAAGCAGCAGGAAGTCGTAGTCGAGCGCGCGGCCATCGCCGAGGCGGACACGCGACGATTGCGGTTCGATCGCGGCCACCTCTTCCATCAGCACGGTGGCGTTGCGCTGGCGGCGCAGGATGTGGCGCAGCGGCGCGGCGATGTCCGGCGCCGACAGGCCGGCGGTCGCGACCTGGTAGAGCAGCGGCTGGAACAGGTGGTGGTTGCCGCGGTCGAGCAGGGTGATCCGCAGCGGCGCCGACGCCAGCGCGCGCGTGGCCCAGAGCCCGGCGAAACCGCCGCCGATCACGACCAGGTGGGGAAGTGGGGCTTCACTCATGGGCGCATTGTCGCAGGTCGCGGGATAGGCCAATTGCGCGCACACATGCATCACGCCCGACGCGCATACTCGGCCGCCCGGGTCGACCCCTTCGTCGTTCAAGGAGCAGCCGTGAGCGAGTCCACGATTCCCGTCGCATCCCTCGCCGAACTGATGTCCGCGTTGTCGGGTGCGGAACCGCGCGTGATCGAGGTCCAGACCTCGGTGGCCTGTCCGCATTCGATCACGCTACCACCGGGCGTCTCGCTCGTCGGCAAGGATCGGGATCGCTGCATCCTGATCTTCGGCAATGGCGACGGCATCGGCCTGACCGCGAACAACCGCGTCTCCGACCTCACCATCATCGCCACGCCGGCGTCGCGCGCGATCTACACGCAAGTGACGGGACTGCGCGACCTAGGCACGCTCGCGCTGTCGAACCTCGCGGTGACCGGGCAGGTATCGATCATCACCCGCGCGGGAACCGATGCGCTGCGGCTGGAAGTCGACGGCCTGCGCATCGCCGCCTGCGACGCGCGCCGCTACAGCGAGCAGCCGCAGAAATACGGCGTCAACGTCTACCAGGGTGCGCTGACTGTCTACAACTTCAATGGCGAAGAAAAGTCGCGCTTCACCGCGAAGCTCACCGACATTTCCGTCGGCGCGAAGAATGCGCCGGTACTCGGCTCCGGCATTTTCGTCAGCGGCTTCGGCGACCAGGGCGGGCAGGTGGAACTGGAAACGCTCACCACCGGCGAAGTCCATTCCACCGGCATGCTGCCTTATGGCACCGCCGACATCATCACCGGTGGCGTGTTCGTGGTGTTCGGCGTGCACGCGAAGCGCGTGGAGCACTTCGGCATGGTCGCCACCTATGGCGTCAACGACATGGTGCTGGACACCTGGGGCACCGTGGACCGCTGGATCGCGCATGCGCCGGTGGTGTCGTACGGGCCGAGCGGGATCGGCTTCGTCAACTTCGGCACGGTGGACGACTTCGTCGCCGAAGCGGAGGTCGTCACCCATGGCCTCGGTGCGCGTGGCTTCAACCAGTACGACGGCACCGTGCGCAACATCCGCTTCAAGTCGATCGAGACCTTCGGCGACGGCTCCATCGGCATCCAGGTGAGCAAGCCGGTCGGCACGATCACGATCGACGGAGGCGTGACCACGCACGGCTCGATCGGCAACACGCTGGTCAAGGGCGTGAACATGCAACTGCCGGCCGAAGCCGTCAGCGTGAAGCCCGGTGGCGTGATCGAGAAGCTGGTGGTCGGCGGCAACCTGGAAACGCATGGCGACAAGGTCACGACCTATGCGATCGAGGGCGGAAAAGTGCTCGCGTTCGACATCCACGGTGAAGTACGCGCGCACGGGCAGGGATCCGATGCCGTGCGGGTGTCCGACCAGGGTTCGACGCCGCTGGCGAACGTGCGCGCGCGCGCCGGATCGGGCCAGGCATTGGTCGAGGCTGGTGGCGAAGTCACGGAGCGAGGCGGGTTCTCGGTCGGCTGAACCGCCGGCGGTTCAGTACAGATCCACCGGGTCCACGTCCAGCGACCAGCGCAGCTTGCGCGCTTCCGGCAGTTCGTACAGCTGCGGCATCACCGCATCGAGTGCGGTGTGCAGCATGCGACGGCCGGGCGAGGACAGCAGCAATTGCGAACGATGCCAGCCGCCACGGCGCGGCATCGGCGCCGGCAACGGGCCGTGCAGTTCGATGTCGCGGCTTTCGAACAGTTCTTTCGCCGTGGATAGGAACTGCAAAGGCGGTTCCACGTGCTGCGCTTCCGCGCGCAACAGCGCGAGGTGGGCGAACGGCGGGAAGCCCGCGGCTTCGCGCAGCGCGAGTTCGGCCTCGGCGAAGGCGTGGTAGCCGCCGCCGATCAAGGTTTGCAACAGAGGATGCTCGGGATGGTGCGTCTGCAGCAGCACCTTGCCGGCGCGATCGGCGCGACCGGCGCGGCCGGCGACCTGGATCAGCAATTGCGCGAGTTTTTCGCTGGCGCGGAAATCGGCGGAAAACAGCCCTTCGTCGATGCCGACCACGCCCACCAGGACGAGGTTCGGCAGGTCGTGGCCCTTGGCCAGCATCTGCGTGCCGACGAGGATGCCGGGGCGCGAGCCGAGTTCGTCGAAATGTTTCTGCAGCGCATCGCGCCGGCGCGTGTTGCCGCGGTCGATGCGCAACACCGGCACGTCGGAAAAATTTTCCGCCAGCAGTTCCTCGATGCGTTCGGTGCCGCTGCCCTGCGGCTGCAGCGCGAGGCTGGCGCAGTCGGGGCAGGCGAGCGGCACGGCCTGGCGATAACCGCAGTGGTGGCATTGCAGGCGACGGCCGTGCGCGTGCACGGTCATCGGCCGCCCCTGTTCCGGCGTGCCGCAGCGCGGACAACTCGCGCTCCAGCCGCAGTCGTGGCAGAGCAGCGCGGGCGCATAACCGCGGCGGTTGCGGAACAGCAACACCTGGCCGCCGGCATCGAGCGCGGCGCGCACCGCCGACAGCAGTTCCGGCGAGAGCCCGGCCTGCAGCGGGCGCTTGCGCACGTCGAGCACGCGCACCGTGGGCGGCCGCGCGTCGCCGGCGCGCTGGCGCAGGCGCAGGTGTTCGAAGCGCCCGGATTGCGCGTTGTGCAGCGATTCCAGCGAGGGCGTGGCGCTGCCGAGCACGATCGGCACGCCGAGTTCGCGCGCGCGCAGCAGGGCGAAGTCGCGGGCGTGGTAGCGGATGCCGTCCTGCTGCTTGTAGCTGGCGTCGTGTTCCTCGTCGACGACGATCAGGCCCGCGTCCGGCAACGGGGTGAATACTGCCGAGCGCGTGCCAACGACGACCCGCGCCTCGCCGCGCCAAGCCGCGGTCCAGGTGTGTGCGCGTTCGCCGTCGTTGAGCCCCGAATGCATGGCGTGCACCGGCACGCCCAGGCGCGTGCGGAAGCGCGCGAGCAATTGCGGGGTGAGGCCGATTTCCGGGACCAGCACCAACGCCTGCCTGCCGCGCGCAAGGCAATCGGAAATCGCATCGAGATAGACCTCGGTCTTGCCGCTGCCGGTGACGCCGTCGAGCAGGAAGGCCGTGAAACCTTCGGCCACGCGGATCGCATCGGCCGCCGCTTGCTGTTCGGCATTGAGTTCGAACGCTTTTTCCTCCCCCCTCGTGGGGTGAGCGGGGCTTTCGAGCGGCGTAAGCCGCGAGCCCGCGAACGCCGGTTGGCTTGCAGGCCAACCGGCCGGGGTGCGGTGGCGCGTAGCGCCGGGAGAGGGGGTGTGGCTCAACGCCACGCGTTCGACCAGGCCGCGCGCCTGCAGCGCGCGCATCGCCGCGCGCCAGCCGGGATGCAGCGCGTCCAGCTGATCTTCATCGCGGGTTGCGTGGCCAAGCGATTCCGCCAGCGAACGCGGACGACCGGCGCGCATCGCCGGCAGCGCGGTGGCACCGGCCTCGGTCAGGCACCAGCCCCAGGCATGGGTATCGGGCAGCGGTTCGCCGCGACGCAGCGCCGCCGGCAGCGCGGTCGCCAGCGCCTCGCCCAGCGGCGCGTGCAGGTAGCGCGCGAGCCAGCGCAGCGAGGCCAGCAGCTCGCCGGCGAGTAGAGGTTCCGGTTCCAGCCATTCCACCGCCTTGAGCGCATCGGCATGTTCGGCATCGCCGGCGCCGATCGCCGCGACCACGCCGGCCAGCCGGCGGTTGCCGAAGGCCACGCGCACGCGCCGGCCGATGTCGGCGGCGTCGGCCGCCGCGCCATCGGCGGGCAGGTAGTCGAACAGCCGTGGCAAGGGCAGCGGCAGCGCGACCTTGAGCACGGCATCGGTCATGGCGGGAGTCTAGCGGGCGTCCCGTCGCATGCCGTGCGTTTAGCGGGCGATCCTCATCGTGCACCGACGAAACCCGCGCAAGTCGGCGTCCGTGAAGGGATTTCATCCTTATCCACACAATCTGTGGATAAGCTTGTGCAGCGGGTTCGCCACCAGCGTCAAACCTCGCTGGAAACCGCAGGGAAAGCGCGAATGGCGGAAAAACCGCCAATTAGGTCATTCCCTTGCGAATCAAGCAGATAGGCGTGAAACATTGTCGACACATGGCCCCGCGGTGGCTGCGGCGCGGCATGCGTGACCGGCTGATGACGACTGTGCACAACCGGCCTCGCGGGATCGGCGTGTTACGGCTTTGTCAAGCCCCTTTTCAAGCCGATTTCACGCTTCGGGCAGCGTTCGCAGCACCCGGCGGCAGGCGCGGAAACGGCCTCCGAACCGCGCTTCGCCCTCGGCGCGCATGCGCGGGGCGTGTTCGCGCAGATAGGCCTCGTAGGCGGCTTCGCCCACGAGCCGGTACTGCACGCACAAGCCGGCGAATCCGGCCGGCGGTGGCGGCTCCAGCACCTCGCACAGGGTCGCGCCGAGGAAGCCGGGCAGGGCGAGGATCTCGGCGATGTGCCGGTGCAGCCAGTTGCGATACTCCGCGGCGATCGCGTCCTCGACCTCAAGGTTGACCTCGTACACCAACCCGGTGGGTGTGCTCACATCCACACCAGGCTGAGCAGCGCGGTCAGGCCGATGCCGATGCCGAGCAGGATGCAGTAGCAAAAGCCCAGCGCGCAGTACTTCACCAAGGTCATGAACCAGCCCTGCCGGTACACGCGCTTCTGCATGATCAGCAGGTACAGCGCCATCCAGCCGAACAACAACACCTCGGCCAGGCGCAGCAGGCCGTCGGCGAGGCTGTTCGGCGCCACGACGCGATCGAGCGCGATCACCCCGAACACCAGCAGCAGGTCCAGGCACAGGAAGGCGTGGCTGTGCAGGGCCACGATCAGGTGTTCCATGTACAGCCGGCGCTTGAAGACGTAGGCGATCTTCAGCATCACCGCGAACAGCGGCAGCAGCAGGAACAGCGTGGACGGCACCGCGCCAAGCAAGGCGTCCTTGTAGCGCGAGGAATCGGTGCCCATGCGCGAGATGTTGTCGCGCGCGCGGCCGATCTGCACATTGAGCCAGTCGTTGGCGAAGCCGGGCAGCCAGCCGACCCGCAGCGGATTGGTCTTCGGGTCCCACGCGCCGGCGCCGTCGAGGTTGATCGTGGCCGGGGCTGGCGGGGGCGGCGCTTCACCCTTGGCCGATGCGGCCTGCAGGTCGCGGATGCGGTTGGCCGCGGCGGTGCGTACTTCCGCCTCGGCGGCGCGCAGGCCGATGCTCGCGGGCGAGTCCTTGCCGGTCTTTCCGATGCTCGCTTCGAGCTTGGCGATGGCCTCGTCGCGCAGCTTCTCGACATCTTCGACACGAGTGGCGCTGCCGATGCGGCTGCCGTCGCCGTCGTCGGTGACCCGGAATGCATCATTGCCGGTCTGGATCACCAGCTGGGCAACGAAGAAGGTGATGATGCTGACGAAGAAGAACAGCCGCACCGGGCTGACGTAGCGCACCCGGCGGCCGGCGAAGTATTCCAGCGACAGGAACCCGGGTTTGGCGAACAGCGGCCAGATCGTGTGCGGGAAGCGCGCGTCGATGTTGAACACGCTGTCGAGGAAGTCGCCGAGGATGCTGCTGAAGTGCCGCACCAGGCCCTTCACCGGCTGGCCGCAGCTGTAGCAGTAGTCGCCGAGCAGCGCCGCGCCGCAGTTCTCGCAGGCACGGCCGCCCGGGGGTTCTGCGACGGGTTCGACGGCGGTCGGGATCGGGTCGCTGGCCATGGCGCGGCTAAGATAGCGCGGCGTCGCGCGATGCGATGCACTTTACGTCGCTGCAGGCCCGCATGTCCCCACCAGCTCCCATCGCGCGCGGTTTCGGCGCCGAACTGCGCACCAGCGCATGGCTTGCGCTGCCGCTCTCGCTCGGACACCTGTCGAGCGGGCTGATCGGCTTCGTCGACAGCGCCATCGCCGGCCACCACGGCACGCGCACGCTGGCCGCGGTGTCGATCGGCACCGCGCTGTTCTGGCTGCCGATGATGATCCCGATGGGCACGCTGATGGCCTTGCCGCCATCGGTGTCGCAGATGGACGGCGGTGGTCGTCGAAGCGAGATCGCGCCGCTGTTCCGGCAGGCGTTGTGGCTGGCACTCGCGCTCGGCATCGTCCTGTTCGCGCTGCTGTCGCTGGCGCCGCTGGCGATGGCCGCGTTCGGCATCGCCGAGGACATCCGCCCGGGCGCGAACGCGTTCCTGCACGGCATCCGCTGGGGCATTCCCGCGTTCACCCTGTACCTGTGCATGCGCTACCTCAGCGATGGCCTGCACTGGAGCCTGCCGACGATGGTGTTCGGCTTCGGCGGATTGCTGCTGCTGCTGCCGTTCGGCTACGTGCTGACCTTCGGGCTCTTCGGTTTTCCGGAAATGGGCGCGGGCGGGCTCGGCATCGCCTCGGCGCTGATGATGTGGGGGCAGGTGATCGGCTTCGCGCTGTATTTGTCGCGTTCGAAGCGCTTCGCCGACCTCGGCCTGTTCGCGCGCTTCGAACGCCCGCACGGCGCAACGCTGCGGCAACTGCTCGCGACCGGCCTGCCGATCGGCGTGACCGTGGCGATGGAAGGCAGCCTGTTCATCGTCACCGCGCTGCTGATCGGCCGGCTCGGGCCGGTGTCGTCGGCGGCGCACCAGATCGCGATCAACGTGGCGAGCCTCGCCTTCATGATCCCGCTCGGGCTGGCCGAGGCGACCACGGTCCGGGTCGGCCACGCGCTCGGGCGCCAAGACCGCGAGGGCCTGCGTCGCGCCGCGTTCGCCGGCTATGCCTTGCTGCTGCTCACCCAGACCGTGTCCGCGACGATCATGATCGGCGGCGACCACGCCATCGTCGGCCTGTACACGCGCGACGCGACGGTCGCGGCCCTGGCTTCGTCGCTGCTGCTGTACGCGGCGGCGTTCCAGTTCCCCGACGGCGTGCAGGTGGTCTCGGCCGGTTCGTTGCGCGGGCTCAAGGACACGCGCGTGCCGATGCTGCTCGCCGCGCTGGCGTACTGGGGCATCGGCATGCCGGTCGGGGCGACGCTGGGCTTCGGCCTGGGCGGGTTCACCCCGGCGCTAGGCCCGCGCGGGATGTGGGTCGGGCTGATCGCCGGCCTGATGGTCGCGGCGGTGCTGCTGGCCACGCGCTTCTTGCGCAGCAGCGCCCGCATCCCCATCTCGCCGTCCGAAGGCACCGTGACCAGCGGCGCATGAGCCGTCACGCGGCGACGGTTACCCTTCGCCCATGAGTCACTCGCCCATGAATCCCCGGAGTTTCCCCGCATGAACGATCCGCGCCGTCGCGGCCCCATCGCCCGCTTCTTCATCGGCCTGTGGGACGCGATGAACTTCACCCGGCGGCTGGTGTTCAACCTGCTGTTCTTCGGCGTGCTGCTCTTCGTGCTCGTCGCGCTCGGCTCCGGCAGCAAGGTCGCGCCCGTGCTCGACCGTACCACCCTGGTGATCGCGCCGGAAGGCAAGCTGGTCGAGCAGTACAGCACCGACCCGGCGAGCCGCGCGTTCGCGCGCATGGTCGGCGACGGATCCGGTGGCGAAGTGCAGTTGCGCGACCTGTTGCGCGCGCTGGATGCGGCCAGGGACGACAAGCGCATCGAGCGCGTGCTGCTGCGCACCGACCGCATGGCGTTCTCCGGATATGCCTCGGCACGCGAGGTCGCGGCCGCGATCGCGCGCCTGCGCGCATCGGGCAAGCAGGTCGTCGCGTTCGGCGAGAATTTCGACCAGAGCCAGTACCTGCTCGCGGCGGAGGCGAACGAGGTCTACCTCGACCCGATGGGCGGGATCCTGATGGAAGGCCTCGGCCGTTATCGCCAGTACTACCGCGAGGGCCTGCAGGACAAGCTCGGCGTGGACGTGCACCTGTTCCGCGTCGGCGAATACAAGTCCGCGGCCGAACCCTACATCCTCGATGCGGCCTCGCCCGAAGCGAAGCAAGCCGACCTGTTCTGGATGAACGACGTGTGGCAGCGCTACCTCGCCGACGTCGGCAAGGCGCGCAAGATCGCGCCGCAGCAGCTCGCCGCCGACATCGACGCGCTGCCGCAGGAGATCGAGGCCGCGCAGGGCGACCTCGGCGAATACGCGAAGTCGCACAAGCTCGTCGACGGCCTGAAGACCCAGGAACAGGTCGAGGACCTGATGGCCGAACGCGGCGTCGCCGACGCCGATGCCGACGGCGGTTTCCGCAACATCGACCTCGACGATTACCTGCGCCACATCGACGGCACGCTGTCGCCGGTGGACGAACGCCCGCAGGTCGCGGTGGTGGTGGCCGAAGGCGAGATCAGCGGCGGCAACCAGCCGCCCGGTCGCATCGGCGGCGAATCGACCGCGGAACTGCTGCGCGCCGCGCGCGACGACGACAAGGTCAAGGCGGTGGTGCTGCGCGTGGATTCGCCGGGCGGCGAGGTGTTCGCTTCCGAGCAGATCCGGCGCGAAGTCGTGGCGCTGAAGGACGCCGGCAAGCCGGTGGTGGTGTCGATGGGCGACCTGGCCGCGTCCGGCGGCTACTGGATCAGCATGAACGCCGATCGCATCTACGCCGATCCCTCGACGATCACCGGTTCCATCGGCATCTACGGCATGATCCCGAGCATCCCGCGCACGCTGGAGAAGATCGGCGTGCATACCGATGGCGTCGGCACCACCAAGTTCGCCGGCGCGTTCGACATCACCCGCCCGCTCGATCCCGAAGTGGGGCAGGTGATCCAGAGCGTGATCGACAAGGGCTACCGCGACTTCACCGGGCGCGTCGCGCAGGCGCGGCACAAGCCGGTCGCCGACGTCGATGCGATCGCGCGCGGTCGCGTGTGGAGCGGTGCGCAAGGCAAGGAACGCGGCCTGGTCGACGACTTCGGCGGCCTCGAGGACGCGATCGCCGATGCCGCGCAGCGCGCCAAGCTCGGCAAGCCGGATGCGTACCGGGTCAATTACATCGAGAAGCAGGCGACGCCGTTCGACCAGTTGTTCGGCCGCTTCATGCAGGGTCGCGCCGCGGCGGCGTTGTTCGCGCATTCGAATGCGGCACGCGCGGTGTTCGCCGAATTCCTGCCGGCGCGCGCCCAGGACGAATTGCGCTTCGTGCAGGAGGCGATGACACCCGGCCCGGGCCTGCCGGTGAAGGCGCTGGCGTACTGCTTCTGCGGGTTCTGATGTTTCCTTCTCCCCGCCTGCGGGGAGGAAATCGGCAACGATTGCCGATTTCGACGGCGAAGCCGCCCGAAGGGCGAACCACATGGATGTGGTGAGTCAACGTGCCGAAGGCGGATGAGGGGCTAATCCGCAGCGCGGCGTAACGATGCATCTCTCCCGGCCAGCCGGCCTGCATGCCGGCTGGCGTTCGCGGGCTCGCAGCTTCGCTGCTCGAAAGCCCCGCTCACCCACCCTGGTCCTCGATCTGCTGCTTCTGTTCGTCCGCGGCCTTGAGCGTGGTGTCTTCCACGCCTTGCGCCTTCTGGATCGGCTTCTGGATCGCATCGCGCAACTGCGTGTCGCGCGCCTGCTGCGCCGCGGCCTGCGGCTCCGGGGGCTGGTCGGTCGGCGGCGGCGTGGGCGCGCTGCAAGCGGCGGCGGCGAAGGCGAGGAACAGGAACGATGCGTGGCGCAGTTGCATGGCGCGGACCCCGGCATGGATGCGGCGCTATCCTAACGCCGCGACGGCGAAGCGAGGCAAGCGCGATGGATCCGACACGTTGGCGGCTGGACGGACAACTGGCGCTGGTCACCGGCGGCAGCGCCGGGATTGGTCTTGCGATCGCGCGCGAACTGCTCGGCTTCGGCGCCGAGGTCACCATCGTCGGTCGCGATGCGGAAGCATTGGAACGCGCGCGCGCCGAACTGCAGGACGATGTCCCCGATGCGCGCCTGCACGCGCTGGCCGCGGACGTGGCCGACGACGAGGAACGGCGCGAGATCCTCGACTGGGTCGAGGATCGCGGCATCGGCCTCAACATCCTGGTCAACAATGCCGGCGGCAACATCACCAAGCCGACGACCGATTACGCCGAGGACGAATGGCGTGCGCTGTTCGAGCTGAACCTGTTCAGCGCGTTCGAGCTGTGCCGCTACGCCTATCCGCTGCTCGCGCAACACGCGCAGTCCAGCATCGTCAACGTCGGCAGCGTGTCCGGCATGACCCATGTGCGCAGCGGCGCGCCCTACGGCATGACCAAGGCCGCGCTGCAGCAATTGACCCGCAACCTCGCGGTGGAATGGGCCGAGGACGGCATCCGCGTGAACTCGGTCGCGCCGTGGTACATCCGCACCCGCCGCACCTCGGGCAAGCTCGCCGATCCGGATTACCTCGACGAGGTGCTATTGCGCACGCCGCTGGGGCGCATCGGCGAACCCGAGGAAGTCGCGGCCGCGGTGGCGTTCCTGTGCCTGCCCGCGGCGAGCTACATCACCGGCGAATGCATCGCGGTGGATGGCGGGTTCCTGCGGTACGGGTTCTGAACAAGAAGATGGTCAGCGTGATGAAAATACTGCTGGCGTCGATTGCGGCACTCGCCATCCAACCTCTCGTGTTCCTCATTTGGATGGGGCTGCCGTTCGCATTTACTTCCGAGGATTTTCCGTGGAATGAATTTCCAGACATGGCGAGGGCAGTGACGTTTTTTGCCGCGATTCATTTGTTACTTCTCGGAATTCCGGTCTTTTTAGTCATGTGGAAAAAGAATTGGCTTTCCGCGACCCGCATTGCGTTAGCGGGATTCTTAGTCGGAATGCTGTTCCCATTGATAGTGGGCTGGCCGCGAAATGAACCGGGATCAGGTTCTTGGTCGAGCGGATACTTCTACGGCCCGAATCGCGATTTCGTGATCGATGGAGTTACCACGATCTATGGTTGGCTCTCGTATGTGCAATCAGTTGTGATTTACGGTTTACACGGAGTCGCCGGCGCTCTTGCGTTCTACTTCACATGGAAGTTGCTGCAAAACAGAGGGCAACCCGTGTCGTCGTCCGACACAGTGAGCTAGCTCACCCGCCGCAGGTACTCTCGGTCACGAGGCGCTGCACGCGCTCGTATTCGGCTTCGTTCCTGTCCTTGTCCTCGGCCTTGCCGAACATCAGCGTCGCGCGGGCTTCGCGTTCGCGGCGCTTCCACGCATCGCAGGCGGCGCCGTCGGGAACGCGCTGGCAGGTGTCGGTCGTCTTCTGGCAGGCGGCGCCGACGCCGGGCGCGGCGCCATCGCCGATGCCGGTGACGTCCAGCGGCGCGCAGCGTTCGGATGGCGTGCCGTCGTCGCTGAGGTAGTGGTCGTTGTCCCAGGTCGTGCATTCGAACAACGGCGGTGGCGGCAGGCGTTCGCCATCGGGTTGCGCGCGCGCGCTGGCGGGATCGGGTGCAGGTGCAGGCGGTTCCGGCGCGGGAGGCGGCAGTGTCGGCACCGGATCGGGAACGACGACGGGCGCTTCGACATACGCCGGGGTCGCCGTCGATGGCGGCGGCGTATCGAGTACGCGGCGCGTCTGCTTGCTGCCCTTGGGGCAGGGCGTGTCGTTCTGGATGGAGACCGCGCCGCTGGCGTCAGTGCAGCGGTAGATCACCACCGCGGCGCGCGCCGGCAGCATGTCGACTGCCATCAGCAGCAAGGCGCAGGCGAAGACGAACGCGCTGCGCATCAATGCCCGCCGCAGTCGTTGTCGAGGCGCGCGTCGATGCCGCGCTGTTCGCGATTGAGCTGGTCGCGTTCGGTTGGTTGCGCGTTGAAGAAGCGCGTGCCGATCTCGTCGCGGCGGTCGCGCAGGCGCGCGCAGGTTTCCGATGGCGGCAGCATGTGGCATTCGTCGCGGATCCAGGTGCCGCCACCATAACCGGCCCAGGTCGGCATCGGGCCATGCGTGTAGCTTCCGCCCTGCACGTTCACGTCCACGCGTCCGTCGGCACGGCGCACGATGCTGGTGGAGCCGGGGTGGTACATCGTGCCATCGACCATCGCCGGGTAACCCAGCGTCCACAGCGGCACCCAGCGTGGATTTCCTTCCGGTGAATCGCTGGTGTAGGTCTCGCCGTCGGGCATGCGGCATTCGTACATCGGCTGCGGCGGCGCATAGACGATGGTGCGCGTTTGCACGGGAGCCGGTTGTGGAACCGGAGTCGACACGTCGTCGCTCACGCGGCTCGGCGCATCCTTCGGCCGCACCATGCTGCGCGTTTCCTGCTGCTGGCCCTTGGCGCAGGGCGTGTCGCGCAAGGTGGTGTTGCCGCGCGCATCGGTGCAGCGATAGATCGTCACCTCGTCCGCCAGTACGCGCGGCGCATGCCACGCGGCCGCGGCGATCGCGAACGAGGACAAGGCGAGTGCGAGAACGCGGTTCATGCGGGCATCTTGCGCGCGCCAGAAGTGAACGCAAGCATTCGAGTCGGCAGGATTTGCCGAGGATTCAGACCCGCAGCACCACGCCGCTGCGGGCGTCGCGGATGACGCTGGGGCGTTCGAGGCCGCCGGTGTCGCCTTCCAGCACGCCATCGGTGCCGGAGACGATGGCGGGGTCGAGCGCGGCGAACGCGTTGGCGGCGGGTTGTCCGGCGCGGTTGGCGCTGGTCGAGACGATCGCGCCGCCGAAAGCAAGGCACAGCGCGATTACGCCCGGGTGCGCGCTCACCCGCACCGCGATGCCGTCGTGGTCGCCGGTGATCCAGCGCGGCGCGCCGGGCGAGGCCGGCACGATCCAGGTGTTCGGTCCCGGCCAGCTGGCGCGTACCGCATCGCGTTGCGCATCGTCCAGTGCCGAGAAATCGACGAACGGCGCGAGTTGCGCCTCGTCCGCGGCGATCAGGATCAGTCCCTTGTCGACTTCGCGCTGCTTGAGCGCGAGCAGGCGCAGCGTCGCCGCCCCGTCGCGAGGGTCGCAGCCCAGGCCCCATACCGCTTCGGTCGGATAGGCGATGACGCCGCCGCGTCGCAGCAGGCGCGCGGCGGCGTTCGCATCGAGGCGCGCGCTCACGCCAGGCGCAGTTCCACCGGGATGTTGCCGCGGGTCGCGTTGGAGTACGGGCAGACCTGGTGCGCGGCATCGACCAGCGCCTGCGCGGCGTCGCGTTCCATGCCAGGCAGGTGGATCGCCATGCGCACGGCGACGCCGAACGCCTGCCCGACCGGGCCGAGGTCGACTTCGGCATCGACCGACAGGTCCTGCGGCAGCGCGATCTTCTGCTTCGCCGCCACCGCCCGCATCGCGCCGATGAAGCAGGCCGAATAGCCGGCGGCGAACATCTGTTCCGGATTGGTGCCGCTGTCCGCGCCGGGGCGGGTATGGGTGACGTCGAGATGGCCGTCGTCGCTGGTGGAACGGCCGCCGTCGCGACCGCCGCCGGTGGTGTGGACGCGGGCGGTGTAGAGGACCTTGTCGAGCGTGTTCATCGCCGTCTCCTTGCGTTGAGATGGGTTGCAACGATACGCCGCACGCCGTTAGCGCGCGGTCAGAACGGCGGCGCGTCCTTGGCCTTCTTCACCACGCGCTTGCCGACCTGCGAACTCGTCGCGGGCGTGAGCAACGGCTTGGCCGGTTCCGGGTGCGGGCTGACGTAGGCATTCTTTGCGACTTTCTTCGTGGCCGCTTTCTTGGCAGGCGCCTTCTTCGCCGCCTTCTTCGCGGGTTTTTCGGCCGGCGTCTTCTTGGTTGCGACCTTTTTCGCAGCGGCTTTCTTCGCCGCGGCCTTCTTCGCGCCGAAGCCACGCCGCGCCGGCTTGCCGGTTTCGGCGAGGAACTGCTGCGCTTCGGCCAGCGTCAGCGAGGCCGGCTCGCGATCCTTCGGGATCTTGCCGTTGAGCTTGCCGTCGGACAGGTAGGGGCCGTAGCGGCCGTTGAGCACCTGCACGTCGTGGCCGTCCCATTCCTTGATGATGCGGTTGCGCGCGATTTCTTCCTTTTCCTCGATCAGGAACACCGCGCGGGCGAGGTCGATCTTGTACGGATCGTCGCCTTCCTTTTCCTTGAGCGAGGCATAGGTGGATCCGCGCTTGGCGAACGGACCGAACTGGCCAATGCCGACGGTGACCTTCTCGCCGTTGCTTTCGCCGAGATCGCGCGGCATCAGGAACAGCTCCAGCGCCTCGTCGAGGGTGATCTTGTAGATGCTCTGGCCGGGCATGAGCGAGGCGAAGCGCGGCTTGTCCACGTCCTCGACGGTGCCGATCTGCACCAGCGGGCCGTACTTGCCGATGCGCGCGCTGACCACGCGGCCACTCTTGGGATCGTCGCCGAGTACGCGCACGCTGCCGGCATCGGTCTTGTCCAGCGTCAGCTTCTTGTCCTCGACCAGGCCCTTGAACGGGCCCCAGAACTTCTCCATCAGCGGCACCCACTCTTCCTCGCCGCGACTCACGGCGTCGAGTTCGTCCTCGAGTTTCGCGGTGAAGTCGTAGTCGACGTATTGCGCGAAATGCGCGCTGAGGAACTTCGACACCGCGCGGCCGACGTCGGTGGGGCGGAAACTGCGGCTCTCCATCTCCACGTACTTGCGGAACAGCAGGGTCTGGATGATCGAGGCGTAGGTCGAGGGCCGGCCGATGCCGTATTCCTCCAGCGCCTTCACCAGCGCCGCTTCGGTGAAGCGCGGCGGCGGCTGGGTGAAATGCTGGTCGGCGTGGATGCGCTCCAGCGGCAGCTTGTCGCCGGGCTTCATCACCGGCAGCTTGCGGCCCTCGTCGTCGTCGTCGCTCTTCGCGTCCTTGCCTTCCTCGTACACGGCGAGGAAACCGGCCACAACGACCGTCGTGCCGCTGGCGCGAAAGCTGTGCTCCGAACCGGCGGCCAGCTCCACCGTGACCGTGTTGAGCGTGGCCGGGATCATCTGGCTGGCGACCGCGCGCTTCCACACCAGGTCGTAGAGCTTGCGTTCGTCCTCGCTCAGGTGGCGCGCGATGCTGGCCGGCGTGCGCAGCGCCGAGGTCGGGCGCACCGCTTCGTGCGCTTCCTGCGCGTTCTTGCTCTTGGTCTGGTAGAAGTTCGGCTTGTCCGGCAGCGACGCGGTGCCGAAGTCGCGCGCGATCACGTCGCGCAATTCGCCCAGCGCTTCCTGCGACAGGCTGACCGAGTCGGTACGCATGTAGCTGATCAGGCCAACGGTGCCTTCCTCGCCGATGGCCACGCCTTCGTACAGCTTCTGCGCGACCTGCATGGTCTTGCGCGTGGTGAAGCCGAGCTTGCGCGCGGCTTCCTGCTGCAGGGTGGATGTGGTGAACGGCGGCGACGGCCTGCGCTTGCGTTCCTTGCTGGCGACATCGGTGACGTGCAGCGAACCGTTCGCGGCGGCGACGATGCGCGTGCGCGCGTCCTCGGCGGCATCGGCACCGGTGATGGTGAACTGCTCGACCTTCTTGCCGTCGAGCTTGGACAGCTTGGCGGTGAAGGATTGCGCGGGATGCGCGACCTCCGCTTCGACCGTCCAGTACTCGCGCGCCTTGAACGCCTCGATCTCCTCCTCGCGCTCGACGATCATGCGCAGCGCCGGCGATTGCACGCGGCCGGCGGACAGGCCGCGCTGCACCTTGCGCCACAGCACCGGCGAGAGGTTGAAGCCGACCAGGTAGTCGAGTGCGCGACGCGCCTGCTGCGCGTCCACCAGCGGCATCAGGATCTGGCGCGGGTGGTCCATCGCCTCGCGGATGGCGCGCGGGGTGATTTCGGTGAACACCACCCGGTGCAGCGGCTTGTCGTCGAGCAGGTTGCGGTGCTTGAGGATCTCGGCGATGTGCCAGCTGATCGCCTCGCCTTCGCGGTCCGGGTCGGTGGCGAGGAAGACGTCGTCGGCGGACTTCGCGGCCTTGGCGATTGCCTCGACATGCTTCTCGTTCTTCTCGATCAGGTCGTAGCGCATCGCGAAGTCCTGCTCGGGATCGACCGCGCCCTCCTTCGGCACCAGGTCGCGGACGTGGCCGTACGAGGCGAGGACGGTGTAGTCCTTGCCGAGGTATTTGTTGATCGTCTTGGCCTTGGCCGGCGATTCGACGATGAGCAGGTGCTTGGGCATTGCCTGGGTTTCCGGTGGCGCGGCGCGGTGGCGGGCGCGGGGTTCGCAGAAGCCAACGCCCGGGGTGGAGGCCCCGGGCGTTCAGCTTGTTCCTTTTTACAGTGGAATCACGGCGGTGGCCGTGGTGTCAAGCTCGGGTTTCAGCCGCGGCAGTCCGGGGGCAGGTATTTGTCGGCGATTTCGGAGCTGCAGGTCCAGCTCCCGGTACCCGGGTCGAATTCCAGCCAGAGCCGCTTGCCGGCGAGTCCGGCTGTTCCGGTCGCGGGTAGCGTGAGCTGCAACGCGCAGGCGCCGCTGTCCTGCATCGCGCCGGCTTCGATGGAAGCCAATTCGACGGTCGCGTAGTCGCCCGCGTCGCGAAGCCCGCCCTCGCCGTTGACCGGGCAGGCGCCATTCTGCCGACGCATTTCCTCGACGACCGGTTGCAGCGGCCGGGCGACGGCGATGGCGCTGGCGACCTTGGCCCGGAGCACGTAGTCCTGATACTGGGAAACCGCGATCGCGGCGATGATGCCGAACACCGGTACCAGCAGCAGGAACACCCCGAGCAGGACCGCGAGTGCGCCGACATGGCGTTGCTGCCGTTCCGGGTACTCCGTCCACGCCCACCGATCCACGACCAAGGTGCCCGCGACCATGTCGTGCAGCGCCTGTTTGCGCGCGGTGAAGGCGGCGAGCAGGAAGCCGATATACAGGGAGAGATAGGAAAGCGAGGCCGCGAACCAGCGCCCGAGCGCATGCTTGCGCGAAAGTCGTCGCCCTTGCGTGTCGGTGACCTTGATGCCGAGCGCGCGCTTGCCCAGCGTTGCCTGGTGCGTGGAACTTTCCTGCAGGCTGTAGTAGATCGCGGCGGCGACGTAGTAGCAGCCGATCATTGCGAAGTAGGCGATGAAAAACCACGTCGGGACATGGTCTTCCGACACACCGTTCCACGCGCCCGAACCCGCCGTGGTGACCACGACGAGGAAGGCGACGGCATAAAAAGCCAGGCCCAGAACCAACTGATCGATGATCAGCGCGCCGCAGCGCCGCCAGAAACCTGCGTAGACGATATCGTTATCGCCTGCGGGAAGTTGTTGCATGGAGGAATTCCTGGGCCCGCGCGCCGCGGGCGAATGTCAGTGCACCGGTTCGGGCTCGTCGAGGAACATCTGCGTTTCCATCCAGGCGTAGGCGGCCTCGCTGCCGGGTTGGTTGAACAGCACCAGCAGCACGACCCACTTGAGGTCGTCGAGGTCGAGTTCGTCCTGGTCCAGGGCCATCGCCCGGTCCAGCACCAGCTCGCGCTGCTCCGGCCCGAGGATGCCCTGCTGCTCGAGGAACAGCAGGAATCCGCGGCATTCGACGTCGAGTTTGTCCAGCTCGGGCCCGAAATAGACGCGGGTGGGACCGTGCGCACGCGCATTCGCCACGGCCGGGCGCTGTTCGGCGAGCGCGCCGAGCCAGTCGAAGGCCTTGTGGATTTCGGCGGTGCTGAAGCCGGCTTCGGTCAGTTCGGTGACCAGCGGACCGTCGCGGAGGGCGGCGTCATCGCCCAGCGGCAGCGGCGGGGCGGCATCTTCGGCGAAGTAGTGTTCGAACAGGTAGAGCAGGACGTCCAGGATGCTCTCTTTCATTTCCCTCGGCCTGCGCCGCAAGCGGCGCGTCGATGGCACCTCGGGCACCGTCGGGCTCCTGCCCGCCGGCGTCATGGCCGGTCCGCCCGGTGAAGGGCGGTGGCCGCCGCCATCCCATGGTCGCCCATGGTCCCCCGCGATGGCGGTTGCGGCGCGATCCCTGCGCCGCACGCCGGGGCCGGATCGCGCCTCAGCGTTTGCGGGAATAGCGGCCGTGCTCCACGGAGACGCGGCCTTGCAACTCCATGACCAGCAGCATGGAGGACAGGCTGGCGGCCGTCAATCCGGTGCGGGAGACGAGTTGATCCATATCGGTTGGGTCGTGGCCAAGCGCCTGCCACAAGCCGTGGGGGTCGCCGTCGGGCGATTCGGAATCCGTGGAGGCGGCTTTCGTGGCCCGGTCCGGGGTCTCGGACTGCGCCAGCCGGCGCTCCAGCGCCATGCCCAAGCCGGTGGCCAGCGGCGGCAGGGCGGCGAGGATTTCGTCCGGCGATTCGACCAGCTGCGCGCCGTCGCGGATCAGCTGGTGGCAGCCGCGCGCGAGCGGGTTGTCGATCGAACCGGGCAGGGCGAAGACCTCGCGCCCGCAGGTCGCGGCCTGGCGTGCGGTGATCAGCGCGCCGGATCGCTGGCCGGCCTCGACCACCAAGGTGCCCAGCGCCAATCCGGCGAGGATGCGGTTGCGCGCCGGGAACTGCGTACGCCGCGGTGGCGTGCCGGGCGGGTATTCGCTGACCACCACGCCGGTATCGGCGATGCGCGCCTGCAGCGGGGCCTGGCTGGGCGGATAGGGCTGTTCGTGGCCGGCGCCTAGTACGGCGAGGGTCAATCCGCCGGCCGCGAGCGCGGCTTCGTGCGCGGCGGTATCGATGCCGGTGGCGAGTCCGCTGGCGACGCAGACGCCGGCACGGGCGAGGGCATGGGCGAAGTCGCGGGCATGGCGCAGGCCGCCGGCGCTGGGACCGCGACTGCCGACGATGGCGACCGCCGGGTGCCACAGACGTGCAGGTTCGCCGCTGACGAACAGGGCCAGAGGCGGGCTCGGGATTTCGCGCAGCAGCGGCGGGTAATCCGGATCCAGCCAGCCGACGAGGTGGTTGCCCTCGCGTTCCAGCCATTGCGCGTCGCCCGGATCGGGCGTGCGCGCCGTCGCAGGCAAGCGGGTTTCGAATCCGCATTCGCGCCACAGCGATGCGGGTGCGGAGAGTGCAGCCGTGGCGCTCCCGCAACATTCGAGCAGGCGGCGGCGTGGCGCGAGCGCGCCGCCGGCGCGGACGAGGGTGGCGAGGGCAGTGTGTTCGGCATCCATCGACGCAGCTTCGCCCACGAACGACGACGGCGCCCTCGGGCGCCGTCGCATCGGAACTTCGGAAAAACCCGAATCAGTACGTCGCGTCGGGATGCTTGGCCTGGTAGCCGACGCGCACCGGGCGCACGCCGTCCATGACCAGCGCGTAGCTGACCTTGTCGAAGGTGCGGAACACGATCGCGTGGCCCGCGAACTCGTCGGGCAGGCGAACCTTGTCGCGCCAATCGACGGTGGAGGTTTGCCGTTCGGGCGAATATTCGACGCGGTCCACCACGTTGGAACCGGTGCGCCACAACGAGAACACCGTGCCGTTGTCGATGCCTTCGCGCGCGCCGCCGGAAATGGCGATCACGTCGTGGCTGCCGCCCGAGGTGAGCATGTCGGTCGCCGCGAGCACCCGCAGGCGGCCGTAGTCCGCCATCTGCTTGGGCGGATGCGGGAAGAACTGCAGGTCGTAGGGCTGCGGGTCGACCGGCAGGATGCGGTCGCCGATGCGGATCTCGCGTCCTTCGGAATCGAACAGCAGGGTGGCGACGTCGATGCCGTGGCCTTCGCCGCGGGTGATGGTGCCGGCGCCGACGCGCATCAGTTCGTATCCCAGCGTCTCGCCGCCCTTGTCGGGGAATACCGCATCGCTCCAGAACTGCGCGGAACGGTCCGCATCGAGCTTGCCGCGGTAGTCGAGGTCGTCCTTGCCGAAGCGGTCGCAGCACAGGCCGGCGCGCGCGAGGCGGGTGTAGCGCACGGTCGGGCGCACCACCAGGAAGCGTTGGCCGGGCTGCGCGTCGGCGATGCCGCGGATGTAGGCGACCTGGCCCTGGGCAACGCGCAGCTGGTCTTCCTCAAGGCCGACCACATAGGGCAACTGGTCGAACTGGTCGACCACGCGCAGGTCCTTTAGGTATTTCTCGACGTCCGACAGCGGGATCGCGTTGATCGGCGCCTCGTTGCGCGGGCCCGGCGCCAGGCCGACGCGGTCGAGGTAGGCGAGGCTGATGACGTCGCCCGGGTAGATCAGGTGCGGGTTGCGGATCTGCGGGTTGGCCTGCCAGATTTCCGGCCACAGCCAAGGCTTGCGCAGGAACTTGCCGGCGATGTCCCAGAGCGTGTCGCCACGCTTCACGACGTAGGTATCGGGGTGGTCGGCGCGGAATTCCTGCGCCACCGCGACACTCCCGACGGTCAGCGCAGCGACGACCAGCGCGGTGCGCCAACCCTTAGAAAGGCGTTCAAGCATTGCGGCCATGTACCCGCTCCCCTTGCAATTTTCCCCGTACAGCGTCGGCAATATAGCCCACATCCCACGGAGCATTGCAAGCCTGCGGGCGTACAATCGCCTGCCCGGCTTGCCGTTGTGCTACGACGACCCCAGATTCCCGCCATGGCCCTGCTGTCCATCCTCGAGTTCCCCGATCCGCGCCTGCGCACCAAGGCGGTGCCGGTGGATCCGACACACCTGGCCGACCCGGCCTTCCAGCGCCTGTTCGACGACATGTTCGAAACCATGTACGCCGCCCCGGGCATCGGCCTGGCCGCCAGCCAGGTCGACGTGCACCAGCGGTTCATGGTCATCGACGTATCCGAGGAGAAGGACCGGCCGCTGGTGTTCGTGAACCCCGAAATCACCGCGCGCAGCGGCGAGCAGGTCTACCAGGAAGGCTGCCTGTCGGTGCCCGGGATCTACGCCGACGTGACCCGCGCCAACGAGATCGTGGTGCGTTTCCTCGACCGCGACGGCCAGGCGCGGGAGCTGCAGGCCGACGGACTGCTCGCGGTCTGCATCCAGCACGAGATGGACCACCTCGACGGCAAGCTGTTCGTCGATTACCTCTCGCCACTCAAGCGCGAAATGGTGCGCAAGAAGTTGGCGAAGGCCCGCAAGCAAGCGAACGCCGCCTGACGATGCGGATCGCCCGCTCTTGAGAATCGTGTTTGCCGGCACCCCGGACTTCGCGGTGCCCAGCCTGCGCGCCGCCGCGCGCCACAACGAAGTGGTCGCGGCCTACACCCAGCCCGATCGTCCCGCCGGCCGCGGCCGCGGGCTGCAGGCGTCACCGGTGAAGCTGGAGGCGGTCGCTCGCGGCATCCCGGTGCTGCAGCCGGAGAATTTCAAGTCTGCGTTGTCGAAGGAAGCCCTGCGCGCGCTGCAGCCGGACGTGATGATCGTGGTCGCCTACGGCCTGTTGCTGCCACGCAGCGTGCTCGCCATTCCGCAATACGGTTGCTGGAACGTGCACGCCTCGCTGCTGCCGCGCTGGCGCGGCGCGGCGCCGATCCAGCGCGCGATCGAGGCCGGCGATTCCGAGACCGGTGTCTGCCTGATGCAGATGGAAGCCGGGCTCGATACCGGCCCGGTGCTGCTGGAACAGCGCACGCCGATCGGCGCAAACGAAACCGGTGGGCAACTGCACGACCGCCTCGCCGAGCTCGGCGCGCAGGTGCTGGCCGATGGCCTCGGCTTGCTGCGCGTGGGCTTTTCGCCGACGCCGAAGCCGCAACCGGACGAAGGCGCGACCTATGCGCGCAAGCTCGACAAGGCCGAGGCGCGGCTGGACTGGTCGCGACCCGCGATCGAACTCGAACGCAAGGTGCGCGCGTTCAATCCGTGGCCGGTGGCCGAGGCCGTGCTCGGCGGCGAACGCCTGCGCATCCATGGCGCGGTCGCCATCGATGCCGCGCATGCAAGCTCGCCGGGAACCGTGCTGGCCGCCGGCCGCGACGGCATCGACGTGGCCTGCGGCGGAGGCGCGCTGCGCATCCGCGTGTTGCAACGCGAGGGCGGCAAGGTGATTACGGCCGCCGATTTCCTGAATGCCCGTCGCGACCTGACCTGACCTGCTGCGCTCGCCGCAGCGCGCCCGTACGCTGCTCGGAATCCTCATGTATTGCCACATACACTCCGGTTCCTGCGCTGCGTGCGGACGCGCCGCGCCTTCGCTCGCGACGGTCAGGAACGCATGTGAAGAACATGACTGAAAAGCCCGGCCAACAACCAGGGATTCCTGCGCGCGTGGCCGCGGTGCGCATCCTCGATGCGGTCGCGCACCGCGGGCGTTCGCTGAAGGCGGAATTCGCACACGTTTTGCCCACGCTGCCCGATCCGCGCGACCGCGCGCTGGCCGAGGCGATCGTGTTCGCCGCCTTGCGCGGACGCGCGCGCTACGACGCGGCGATCGCGACATGGATGCCGCGTCCGCCCGGTCGCCGCGACGGCGAATTGCGCGCGCTGCTGTGGGCCGGACTCGCGCAACTCGATGCGCTCGGCCTGCCGGCCCATGCCGCGGTCGATGCGACCGTTGCCAGTGCGCGCACGCTCGGCCGGGCGCACCAGGCCGGATTGGTGAACGCGCTGCTGCGGCGCGCCTTGCGCGAAGCCTTGCCGGCCGTGGATGCGAGCGCGGCGTGGCCGGAATGGCTGGCGAAACGTGTTCGCAATGATTGGCCGCAAGACGCAGATGCGATCTTCGCCGAAAGCGCGAAGCCCGCACCGATGTGGCTGCGGGTGAATCGCCGGCGCATGTCCCGCGACGAATACGCGCAACGCCTGCACGATGCCGGCATCGACGCGGTCGTCGACGAAGATCTGGCCGACGCGTTGCGGCTGGAACACGCGCTGCCGGTCGCGGAACTGCCCGGTTTCGACGCGGGCGATGTCTCGGTGCAGGACGGCAGCGCGCAAATGGTCGCCGATGCACTTTCGCCGCCGCGCGGTGCGCCATCGGTTGAAAGGCATGTCCTCGACGCCTGCGCCGCGCCGGGCGGCAAGGCCGCGCATCTTGCCGAACGCGATCCAACCCTGCGCGTCATCGCCCTCGACGTCGATGCGCGCCGCGTGCGGCGCATGCAGGAGACCTTCGCCCGGCTCGGGCTCGACATCGATGCGCGCGTCGCGGATGCGACCGATCCGGCGGCATGGCGCGACGCAGCGCCATTCGACGCGATGCTGCTCGACGCCCCGTGTTCGGCCACCGGCATCGTCCGCCGCCAGCCGGACGTATTGCTGCACCGGCGCGAATCCGACCTCGCTGCGCTCGTCGCATTGCAGGCGAAATTGCTGGACGGGTCGTGGCCGGCGCTGGCGCCCGGCGGCGTGCTGCTCTATGCCACCTGCTCGATCCTCGCCGGGGAAAACGCGAACCAGGTGCGGGCCTTCCTCGCGCGCCATCCCGAGGCCAACCTCGAACCGCTGGACGCGCGTTTCGGCCGCGACACCGGCTTCGGCGCGCAGCGCCTGCCGGGCGAAGGCGGCATGGACGGCTTCTTCTACGCACGCTTGCGCAAGCGCTGATCCATTCCGTCGGCGGGCCGACGCGCGCTGCGGCTATCATCGCGCGGCGATGAACACCATTCCCGTTCCGCTCGATCCGCGCCAGCGCCGCGAACTGTGGTGGTTCCTCGCCATCGCCTTGGTCGTGCTCGCCGCGGGCATCGGCCTGCGCCAGCCGTGGCCGGCGGACGAACCGCGCTTCGTGCTGGTGGCGAAACAGATGTGGGAATCGGGCGACTGGTGGTTCCCGCATCGCGGTTCCGAACTCTACGCCGACAAGCCGCCGCTGTATTTCTGGCTGCTCGGCGCCGCCTACGCGCTGGTGCGGAACTGGACCTGGGCGTTCCTGTTGCCGTCGCTGGTCGCGGCGATGGCGACATTGGCGATGACCTACGATCTCGGCCGTCGGCTGTGGTCGCACCGTGCCGGCTTGTGGGCTGCCGCCGCGGTGCTGTGCGCGGTGCAATTCCAGTACCAGGCCAAGCGTGCGCAGATTGATCCGACCGTGGTCGCGTTCATCACCCTGGGCATGTACGGCCTGCTGCGACACCTGCTGCTCGGGCCGAACTGGCGCTGGTACTGGTTCGGTTGCTTCGCCGCCGGGCTGGGCGTGATCACGAAAGGTGTGGGCTTCCTCGCCTTGCTCGTGTTGTTGCCGTACGCGGCGATGCGCTGGCGCGGCTGGAAGCAGCTTCCCGACCTCGGTCGCGGCAATGCGTGGCGATGGGCATTGGGCGGAATCGCCTTCCTGGCCGCGATCGCGGTGTGGCTGCTGCCGATGGTGCTGTTCGCGCTCAACGACGGCGATGCGCAGCATCGCGCCTATCTCGACGAAATCCTGTTCAAGCAGACCGCCGGGCGTTACGCATCGGATGCCATCCACCCGCAGCCGGCGTGGTACTTCCTCGAGGTCATCGCCCTGTTCTGGATGCCGTTCTCGCTGGCGTTGCCGTGGCTGGCGCCGCGCTGGCGCGATGCCTGGCGCGAGCGTGCGGCGAAGGTCTGGCTGCCGCTCGCATGGTCGCTGCTGGTGCTGCTGTTCTTCAGCCTCGCCCATGGCAAGCGCGACATGTACATCCTGCCGATGCTGCCGATGATCGCGCTCGCCGCGGCGCCGTATCTGGCGGATATCGCTGCGAAGAAAGGTTTCCGCGCCTGGTTGTTCGCGCTGGTTGCGGCCCTGGCGCTGCTGCTGCTGGTGGCAGGCGCGTGGGCGCTCACCGGCGAACCGAAGTTCGAATCCAGGATCGAAGCCGAACGCGGGCTGGCTCCAGGCTCGGACGCGTTGTGGTGGCTGCTTGCCGCCACCGGCGCGGCGATGCTGGCGGCGCTGGCGTTCGCGCGCAGGCACCTGTTTGCATCGGTCGCGACCGCGCTGGGCCTGATGACGGTATTGCTGTTCTGCGGTATGGCGATCCTGCTCGACGATGAGAATTCCGCGCGCGGGCTGATGCGCGCGGCGCGCGTGCAGGCCGGGGCCGATGCGGAAATCGGATTGGTCGGCTGGCGCGAACAGAACCTGCTGCAGGCGATCGGACCGACCGTGGAATTCGGTTTCCGCGCGGAACCGCGCGTTCAGGTTGCGCGCGCGAAGGAATGGATGCGCGCAGCACCGCGGCGACGCCTGGTATTGGCGCAGGCGGACGCACTGCCGGCGTGCGCGGACACCGGCCGGATGCGGCCGCTCGGAACCGCCAATCGCCGGCGATGGGTACTGTTCGCCATCGATGGGCTGCCGCCGGGTTGCGGCGACCAGCCGTGAGCCTGCGCATCGCACACCTGATCCTGACCCGGCGGTTCGCGGGCAGCGAGCGGCATGCGATCGAGTTGGCGAACGCGCAGTCTCGCGACCATGAAGTCACGTTGTTCCTGGCGAAGGCCGCGACCGAGGCCCGCGCCGATGCCTGCCTGCAGCACGTCGGCCCGCGCGTGCGGGTGGAAGTCGTCGGCGACCGGATCGGTTTCTGGCAGGCGCGCGCGCGCCTGCGCCGCCTGCGTCCCGATGTCGCCCATGCCCATCTCAGCCGCGGATGCCGCGCGCTGCGCCCGCTGCGGGGCGTGTGCCTGCGCGTGGCGACCTTGCATATCGGCTACAAGCCGCAGCAGCACGCCGCGCTCGATGCGTTGATCGCGATCGCGCCGTGGCAGCTCGCCGCGATTCCGCCGGCGCTGCGCGAACACACGGCGCAGATCGACAACTGGACGCTACCGCGTGCGCCCGGTCCTGGCGCGCGCGCGCGCATCCGTGCAGAACACGGGATTCCCGCCGACGCATTCGTGATCGGCGCGCTCGGGCGCGCGGAGCGCAACAAGGGCTTCGATTTGCTGGTCGAGGCATTCGCCCGTGCGGACCTCGGCGAAAACGCGTGGCTGCTCGTCGCCGGCGGCGGCAGCGAACTCGCGAAGTTGCGCTCGATGTCGGGCCCGAAGGTGCTGTTGCCGGGGTTCGTATCGAACCCCGAGGACTGGTTGGCGACCTGCGATGCGTTCGTGAGCGCCGCGCGCGACGAGCCGTTCGGCCTTGTCCTGCTCGAGGCGATGAACGCGCGCCTGCCGATCGTCGCGACCGCGACGCAGGGCGCGCGCCACCTCGCCGATGCGATTGGCGCGCCGCTGCTGCCGCTGGGCGACGTGGATGCACTGGCGCAAGCCTTGCGCGGGTTGCAAGCCGGCGGTCGGGTGCGGCGCGCTTATCCGATGGAACGCTTCGAGATCGCGACCAAGCTGGCCGAAATCGAAACGTTCTACAGGAGGGAACTGACCCAGTTGCGCCGAGCACCGTCCGGATGACGGAAATCCTATCCCCTGCGATAGCCGGCCGGGTTCAGCAATCCTGCCGCCATCGCATCGGCACCGTTGCGCAATCCCAGCGCGGCCGCGTTCGCGCGCAGGGCCGTGAGCGCCGAATCGTCGTCCTGCAGCGAGCGCCATGCGCTGGCGATGGCTGCGCGATGCGGCGCGCAGGTTAGAACCGCCCCGCGTGGAGAAAAGGCGGCGATGCGACCCGCCTGTTCCTCCTGCATCGGCACCGCGAGGCACGCCGTGCCCAGGGTCAACGCCTGCACTAGCAGGCCGCCGCCGTTGACCACGTTCAGCCGGGCCCGCGCGATCAGGCCCATGAGCACGCGATTGGGCATCCGCGGCAAACCGATCCAGCCTTGCGGCAATGGGTGGGCGCCGGCATCGACCACCAGTACCGACGTTGCGCCCGCGGCGGCGCCGGCCGCCGCGAGCAACGGTACCGGCGCCATGCCGTCCACGACGTATCCGGGGCCCCCGGGGCAGGCCAGGGTGTAGTCGAAGGGCCGGTGCCCGATCTCGGCGAGCAGGCGCGAGGCGGCTTCCATGTCCGGCGGCTCGAACACGGCATCGAAATATTCGAAGTGCGTTGCCCGCAACAGGCGTCGGCCGAGGCGTTCCTGCCAGGGCGGTGCAGCGCCCAACCGTTCCGGTGCGAGCAGCCAGTGTGCGTCGAGCAACCTGCGCTTGCGCGGATCCAGGCCGCGCCAGCGCGAGTTCGGGCGCGCGCTGATGTAGACGGTGCGGCTGCCGGCGCCGCGCGCGGCATGCAGGGCCGACATACGCAGCGTGCTGTCGAAGACGCAAGCCTTCGGTGCGAAGTCGGCGATCGCCGCCGCGACTTCGGGCTCGGAACGGGTCGGGGACGCCGGCAATGGCGTGGCCGCGAATTCGTCGCGCGGGAACGGCGCCTGGGCGTGCACCAGGAAACGGATGTCGACCGAATCCCCGGCATGGGCGCGCAGTCTGCGCGCAAGGATCAGGCTGCGCTGCAGTTCGCCGCCGCCGCGACCACCGGAAACGGGAACGAACAGGATGCGCATGCCCTGGCCGGGGATCGGGGAACGATGCCAGTGTAGCCGGGTCCGGTACGCGCATTGCATCGATGCAGCGCCCAAGCGACGATGCCGCGATGGACGCAGCGGTCACGTTCTTCCTCGCGGGCGACGATGCGGCGCTGGCGTCGTGGCGCGGCCTGCAACCCGATCGCGAACCGCAGCGGATGGTGCTCGGCGAGGACTACTGGATCGTCCAGACCTGGGCGCGGTTGCGGGACGCGGGTTTGCCGGTGGCGCTCGACAACCGCGTGCCGGACGATGGCGTCGCCGTGTTCTATGCCGGCGACAAGCGCGCCGTGCGCAAGGCGTTCGATGCAGGCAGCAACGCATTGCTGGTCGCGGTGCGCAGCGACCGGCACCCGGTTGGATTCGCCGACGTGGAAATCGTGCAGAACGCATCGTCGGCCGATGGTCGGCGGACCATGCATGTGCCGCACTGGCCGCAACCGGGCCTGTTGCCCCGCGATCCGGCGCGTGGCGATGCGGTGCGCACGGTGCTGTTCCCGGGCACGCCGCAAAACCTCGATGCCGGCTTCCATTCCCCTGGGTGGAAGGCATTCCTCGCGCAGCGGAACCTGGTGTTCCGCACCCACGAGTTGGATGCCGATTCGACGGCGTGGAACGATTACCGCGGCGTGGATGCCTTGCTGGCGATTCGCCCGCAGTCGATGGGTTTCATCCGCAACAAGCCGGGGTGGAAATTGTTCAATGCCTGGCTGGCCGGCGTGCCGGCGATCCTCGGCCCGGAGGCGGGTTACCGCGAATTGCGCCGAGGCCCGCTGGACTTCATCGAAGCGGCGACTCCGGCGGCTGCGATGCAGGCGTTGCAGCGATTGCTCGACGAACCCGGCTTGTACCGGGCGATGGTCGCCAATGGCTCGGTGCGCGGTCGCGACTACACGGTGGCGGAGACGCTGCGGCGCTGGCAGCGGCTGCTCGAGCAACTGGCGACGCGCTCCGCGGATCCGGCTCGGCGACCGCAGTCGCGATTCGTGCGCGGGTGCCGCGAGGCATGGTTCCGCCTGCGTCGCCCATGGAAACCCTACGGCTGAATCAGCGCCGGCGCTCGATGTCGCGATAAGGATTGTCTTCACCACGACATAGCGGTGGCTGCATCGTGTAGCGCTTGTAGGTCCACTGGTACTGCGCCGGGTCGCGCCCGGCGATGCCTTCGACTGCGGCGTTGAGCGCGCCCACGCCCGCGCGCAGGTCGGCGGACGCGATTTCCGCAGGCGCCGGCGCGAGGTGGACGACGAACGCCGGTGCAGCTCCCGGATCGCTTGCGGCTTGGCGTTCGCACCAGGCGAACACGACGATCGCGCCGCTGCGCGCGGCCAGGCGCGAGAGCAAGGTCATCGTCAGTGCCGGCATGGCGAAGAACGGCGCGAATTCGCCGTCGCCGGCCTTGGGTTGCTGGTCGGGCAGGATGCCGACCACGCCGCCCTCGCGCAGGGTGCGCAGCAGCTGGCGCACGCCGCTGGCTTCGGCGCGGACCTGGGTCACGCGTTGCGCATCGTCATCGGCGGCGCGCACGCGGCGCAGGAAATCCTCGCCGACGCGCGATTCCGGCGGTGCATACAGGATCGAGATCGGCGTGCGCGCGGCCAGCCATTGGTTGAGCAGTTCCCAGTTGCCGTAGTGCGGCGCGGCGACGATCACGCCGCGGCCGCTGGCGATCGCGGCGTCGAACAGCGATTCGCCCTCGCAGGCGCGGACGAGCGCGAGGTTTTCGGAATGCGGGCGGGTCCAGAAACGCAGCGTTTCCAGCAACTGGCGCGCGGTGACGCGGAGGATGTCCGCGCGCAACGCTTCGCGTTCGGCGGGCGGCATGTCCGGGAACGCAAGTTCGAGGTTGCGCAGGGCGACGCGGCTTTCGCGCGCATCCTTCCGGATCCAGAACCGCGAGATGCATGCGGTGATGCGCGAATGCCAGCGCCAGGGCAGGCGACCGGCGAGGCGTGCGAACGCGAACAGGAGGGCGGCGGCGAAGCGGGTCATCCGCCGCATTGTAGGAGCGGCTTCAGCCGCGACAGCGCGCGACGTGGATTTCACGAAGAGCGTCGCGCCTGAAGGCGCTCCTACAATGGCCGCATGCTCGCCCTGATCCAGCGCGTGACCGAAGCCCGCGTGACCGTCGATGGCGACACCGTCGGCGCGATCGGCCCGGGCCTGCTCGCGCTGGTCGGGATCCAGCCCGGCGACGGTGCGGCGCAGGTGGCGCGCATGTGCGAGCGCCTGCTCGGGTATCGCGTGTTCGCCGACGAGGCGGGGCGGATGAACCGCTCCCTGGCCGAAAGCGGTGGCCGGCTGCTGCTGGTCAGCCAGTTCACCCTGGCCGCGGACACCTCCTCGGGCATGCGCCCGGGATTCAGCACCGCAGCGGCTCCGGTCGAAGCTGAACGGATCTTCGGCGAATTGGTCGCCGCCTGCCGCCGGCAACTGCCCGCAGGGGTGGAAACCGGGCGTTTCGGTGCCCATATGCTGGTCAGCCTGGCCAACGACGGCCCGGTCACCTTCCTGCTGCAGGCCTGAACCGGGAACCCGGGCGGGCGCTGCGGGTATAATGCAGGGTTCCCTTCCCACCCCACCGATGGCACGCCACATGGCCAACGAACGGCAGACAGCCCCGCAGTCCGACATCAAGCTCCTGATCAGCAAGGGGCTGGAACAGGGCTATCTGACCTACGCCGAGGTCAACGACCACCTGCCCGACGACATGGTCGATCCGGAGCAGATCGAAGACATCATCGGCATGATCAACGGCATGGGCATCGAGGTGCACGAGATCGCGCCCGATGCGGAAACGCTGTTGCTCGCCGGCAGCTCCGCCGGCGGCCGCGAGGTCGACGACACCGCCGCCGAGGAAGCCGCGGCCACGCTGTCCGCGCTCGATGCCGAGGGCGGCCGCACCACCGACCCGGTGCGCATGTACATGCGCGAGATGGGCACGGTCGAGCTGCTGACGCGCGAAGGCGAAATCGCGATCGCCAAGCGCATCGAGGAAGGCCTGAACCAGATGCTGTCCTCGCTGGCCAGCTTCCCGTGGTCGGTCCAGATGCTGCTCGAGGACTACGAACTGCACAAGGCGGGCAAGAAGCGCCTGGCCGAGATTGTCGTTGGCTTCAACGACGTCGAGGAAGTCGTGCCCGAACCCGTCGCCGAAACCGCCGCCGCCGAGTCCGACGATGACGAGGAGTCCGACGACGATGCCGGCGACGAGGCCGAGGAAGCCGGCCCGACCGGCCCCGATCCGGCCGAGGTCGCGCGCCGCATGGAGGCGCTGGGCGCCCTGTACGCCAAGTTCCAGAAGGCCTACGCCAAGAACGGCGCGAGCGCCAAGCCGGTGCTGAAGCTGCGCGGCGAAATGGCCGAGCAGTTCATGACCCTGAAGCTGCCGCTGCCGCTGACCGAAACCCTGGTCCGCAAGCTGCGCGACATCCTCGGCGAGATCAAGGACCACGAGCGCCGCATCCTCGACCTGTCCACGCGCGTGGCGAAGATGCCGCGCAAGGACTTCATCAAGGCCTGGGAAGGAAACCAGACCAACCTGGAGTGGGTCGACGAACTGCTCAAGCGCAAGCAGAAGTGGGGTTCGGCGCTGCGCGATGTGCGCGAACAGATCATCGCCGAGCAGGAGGCGACCATCGCCATCGAACAGGCGATGCGGGTCACGCTCGAGGACACGCGTGAAATCAGTCGCGCGATGGCCTACGGCGAGGCCAAGGCGCGCAAGGCGAAGAAGGAGATGGTCGAGGCCAACCTGCGCCTGGTGATCTCCATCGCCAAGAAGTACACCAACCGCGGCCTGCAGTTCCTCGACCTGATCCAGGAAGGCAACATCGGCCTGATGAAGGCGGTGGACAAGTTCGAATACCGCCGCGGCTACAAGTTCTCGACCTACGCGACATGGTGGATCCGCCAGGCCATCACCCGCTCGATCGCCGACCAGGCGCGCACCATCCGCATCCCGGTGCACATGATCGAGACGATCAACAAGTTGAACCGCATTTCCCGGCAGATGCTCCAGCAGTACGGCCGCGAGGCCACGCCGGAGGAGCTGGCCAAGGAAATGGACATGCCCGAGGACAAGATCCGCAAGGTCATGAAGATCGCCAAGGAACCGATCTCCATGGAGACGCCCATTGGCGACGACGAGGATTCGCACCTGGGCGACTTCATCGAGGACACCAACGTCGAGTCCCCGATCGAGGCGACCACCAACACCAACCTCACCGAGACCGTGCGCGACGTGCTCGCCGGCCTCACCCCGAGGGAGGCGAAGGTGCTGCGCATGCGCTTCGGTATCGACATGAACACCGACCACACCCTGGAGGAAGTCGGCAAGCAGTTCGACGTCACCCGCGAGCGCATCCGCCAGATCGAGGCCAAGGCACTGCGCAAGCTGCGCCACCCGAGCCGTTCGGAAACGCTGCGCAGCTTCCTCGACATCGAGTGAGGCGGTTCTGCCGCCCGCGACGAAAAGCCCGCCAACCGGCGGGCTTTTCATTTACGACAACCGGTTTTTGCGCAGCGCAGTCATGTCCAGCGTGGGTGCGTGCGTTTCGGCATGGCAGTTGGCGCATAACAGGACGCACTTGGCGAGTTCGCGCTGTATGTCGCGCTCGCTGCGGTTGGAGAGCGAGCGCAGATCGAGTTGGAACTCCTTGCGCCGTGGATCAAGGTGATGCCAGACAAGCGCCGCCAGGTTGCGGCCGTATCCGCATTTCGAGCATCGCCCTCCCGCCTCCATCACGAGGCGCAACTTGCGCTCCAGCCCACGCGCCTGCTGTCTGGTGTAGTTCTGGTGCCTGTTGTTGGTGTCGTGGTTCTTGCAAGCGCGTCCGCAGAAGCGCCGTTGCCGTCCGTGCAGGCGCGCGCCACAAACGACGCAGGCGAATTTAGATTCCATGCAATTATCATAATCCGTTACGACTAGAGCGCGGGCCGCGTCAATTGCTACGATGCAGCAACGGGCCTATAGCTCAATGGTTAGAGCAGGGGACTCATCGAAAGGTGCCGCCGTGCAGGAATGCACGGACGGGAACGGGATGAATTCAGGGAAACCTTAGCGGTTCGGCCGATGGCAACCCTGAGCCAAGCCGGCGGTACACCGCCGGAAGGTGCAGAGACTACCTGGGGGCTGAAGTGCCCTTCATGACAGGCTCGAGCGTCCCGCACCCCATTCGCAGCGCGCGAAGGGTGAAGAGATAGTCCGCGCCGGGGGGAAACTTCCGGGAAACGCGAATCCCTTGGTTCCAGGTTCGAGTCCTGGTGGGCCCACCAACTGGAAGTCCAGCGGCGTTCGGTTCAGTCCTTCAAGTTATTGAAATGAAGGACTAAAGTGCGCATATCCGTACATGTTGGTCCGGGTCTGTCCACCTTGAAGGGGCCGCCACTCACCGCGCCAGCGCGGACTACTTGCGTCTGGCGAGCGACGATCAAGAGTTTGCGAAGACGTGCAATGACCCGGTTGCCCTGTTCCCGAAACTTCTGCGTAAGTTGGAACAGTCGTAACGGAGTTACGACACCGGCGATAAATGCTCGACCAGCGTAGTCAAGGGGGAATAGTTCGGATGCCAGGGGACCTGAAGAACGATATCGATCTGCGAGAAGCCAGTCAGGCCGCGATTGAGCAACATCGACGCCAGTTTCATCTCGATGATTGGTTGAAGAACCTCTCGGCGTGGCTTGCGCGCGTGGCGTCGGTGGACCGTGAGACCTTCGTGAGCTCCCAGTTCCAGCAGGAGCTGTGGGAAAACGAGACGATTTCCGCCACCGGCCAAGGCCACATCGACGTGTCGAAGGTGATCGCCGATAAGGCGATTGCCGAGCGGCTGTGGGAGCTGAAGCAGGTGCGGGTTCCGGAGGCCCTTGAAGCGCGCAGCGAATGGCTAGGCGATGCATGGGATGAGATCGCGGCGATGGTCCAGTCCCTGACCGATCGCAGGCCGCGGCTCAAGATGTACCGGGTTTTCGCATCGCTGTGGCCAGCCTTCTTTACGACGGTGGCGCACTACCACAAGCTCATGCGACTCGGCCGCGCGATGGGGCTGAGCCGTGGCATTGAGCACCGTACCGAGCTGCACCAGCGCGTGTTGGCGCGCCTGGATGAAGTCGGCGTAACGACCTCCAGCCCCGAGGAGCGGATGACGCTGCCTTGGGTTCTGTTCGTCCACTTCGTACAGGACAAGGGCAGCGACGCCACCGAAGTGCCGAGCGACGTGCCCGGGGACGTCAAGCTAAATCCATTGCCCGCGGATCGTCGTCGTCGAGGGATGCTGGCTATCGCCGGACTGGTCCCGAGCCTGCTGGCAATGCTGGAGTTCGCTAAGGACGGCTGCAAACGCGCCGATTTTCTCGAGCACATCCGGTCAGTCAATCCGAAGCTCGCGCCTTCCTCTCTGGCGACCAATCTCAATGCGCTGATCGCCGAATGGGGGGTGCTGCGCGCAGTTGGAGATGATCTTCAACTGACGCCACGCGGTGAAGCGCTGCTGGAGTCGGGTGAGCCGGAAGAGGTTTCTGACTGGCTGCTCACCCGCATTCTCGGCTTCGACAACCTGTTGTACATGCTTCGCGAGCGCGCACTGCCGCACAAGCAGGTGATCGCGAACTTGCAGCAGGTCAATCCTGGCTGGACCAGCGATTTCGCGCCCACCGTCCTGATCAACTGGGCCAAGGGAATGGAACTGGCGGAAGCGGACTCCGACAAGATCCTGCGTCTAACCGAGCGAGGGCGGGATTGGGCCTCGCGCATCCATTGGACACCAGGGGCGCTGGCGACAATCAGCAAGCCGGTGGCTGTACCTGACGACGGAACCGGTGCCAGGAATACGGACGATCTGTGGTCGCAGCTGCCATCGCTGGCGTCGATCAATGCCGCATTTCCGCCCAACATTGCCTTTGGCTCGCAACTGGTCGCGAGGCTGCATGCCGGGTTGTGGAACCGGAGCCACCCGCGTCGTCACTTCGCGGTGCTCACGGGCCTCAGCGGTGCCGGTAAGACGTTGCTGGCGATGTGCTACGCCAAGGGTTTGTGGGCCGGACAGTCGGAACAGGATGGCTGGTACGTCGTTCCCGTCCAGCCCGGTTGGCACGACCCAAGCAGCTTGCTGGGCTACGTCAATCCCATCGACAACGATGTCTACGTTCGAACGGGTTTTCTCGATTTTCTGCTGCGCGCCCACGCCGATCCCGACCGACCCTACACGGTGCTGCTGGACGAGATGAACCTTTCGCATCCCGAGCAGTACCTCGCACCTCTGCTGTCGGCGATGGAGACCGGCGGTGACATCGAGCTGCATGCTTTGGGAGATGAGGTGGGCGACGTACCGGCCCGGATCCCGTATCCGGAGAACCTGGTGCTGATCGGTACCGTCAATATGGACGAGACCACCCATGGGCTCAGCGACAAGGTCCTCGACCGCGCGTCGGTGATCGAGTTCTGGGACATCGACGTCGACGGGTTCCCCGGCTGGAAGACAACCGGGCTCGACGCCACGAGCGTTGCCTTGGTCAGGGAAGTGCTCGGAACTCTGGTGAAGACGCTGCGCCCCGTCCGCCTGCACTTTGGTTGGCGCACCATCGGTGACGTGATCGGCTACGTGGAGGCAGCAACGGGCGGCGGTGCGTTTGACGCCCACGCCGCATTGGACCACGCCATCTACTCCAAGATCCTGCCCAAGCTGCGTGGCGAAGACACGCCGCGGCTGCGGGCGGCTTTCGACGAGGTGGAGAATGCCTTGCGTGCCCGCAATCTAACCGAGTCGGCCAACAAGGTCGCGGAACTGGCGACGGACCTACGCCATCTTGGAAGTGCGCGCTTCTGGCGCTGAACCCATGGTCGACCTGCGTTGTATCGATCAGGCGGGCATCATTCTCGAGCTTCACCCAGGAGCAGCTACCGCTGGATTCCGCGAGCTGGGCGTCTATCATTTCTTCGCGCCGATCGATGGGGCCACTCTGTACATCGACGAAGCGCCCGTCGAACCCGTGCGGGTGGATGGAGCTCAGGGGTGGCGGTGGCAGCCGGGGTTCTATGCCGGCCAGGTCACGGCGGAGCTTATAGCTGGCACAGGGCAGCGGCTCGCCGAGTATTGGCTCGATGTCGGGCCTGACCAGAACAAGCTCGGAGCCGACGTCTTCAATCAGATGCTGAATGAACTGTATGCCTTCGATCCGGAATTGCTCTTGGGAACAGAGGCTGCGCAAGGCAGCATCGGCGTATCCGGCGAGGTGGCCTCGCCGCTGTTGGCCTACGCGCGTTTGAGGCGGTATGGAGACGCCTTGCTGACAGGCCTAAGAGCGGTTGCCAAACAACCCCTGACGCGCCTCCGGCGCGAGCGCGCACTTGTTCCCTACCATCGGGTGCGGCGGCTCGACGCGGCCTCTGCTCGGAACCTGCTGCGTCGGCCGGATACTGCGGCACTCCTGCACGGAGATGGCGCCTTGTCCGAGGGTGTTGTCCCACTCTTCGATGTCGTGCACTCGATTGACGACCTCGACAATCCGGCCAACCGCGCGATGGCCGCCGTCCTGCTGGCGGTTCGTCGCCGCTGCGTTCAGGTCTCCGATGCCCTTCAGGATTTGGCAGCACGGGAGGAGGAGGTGGGCACGCGCACGCCGCTGAAACCGCGGCTCGCCCGTAAGCTGGAGTTCCTGAGCGGACTCGCGGAGAAGCTGGCGAAGCTGTCTCGGCTGGATCCTTTTGCTTCGGTGAGTCGCGCAGAGGTCACCGCGGCCGGGCTGAACGCCATTTCCGCTCACCCGGGCTATGCGCGCGCCTACCGCTTCGCGTGGTCCATCTTGCGCCCTGGTGTGGCCGGCGATGCTCGGAACGAGAGTCTATGGCTCAGTCCGACATGGGAGATCTACGAGCGCTGGTGTTTCACGCGTGTCGCGGCCTGTTTGCGGGAACGGTACAGCGATCTCACGTGGGAGATGCAGCACCCCGGTGCCCGTAGCGACTGCATTCGGCTGGCGGGAAGGGGTTCTGGCACTCGCGTTGAGGCGTCGCTGCAGCGCTGCTTCCCTTCGGCTGGAGCCACTAAGGCTGGCTTCCAGAGCGTCTCATTGCAGTTGCAGCCGGATCTCCTGATCACGGTCGAGTCGGGGCACGACCGGAGAATGCTTGTCCTCGATGCGAAGTACCGAACGAGTCGCCAGAACGTGCTGGATGCGATGCGGTCAGCGCATCTCTACCAGGACGCCCTGCGATGGGATGGCGAGCGTGCTGTTTGTTCACTGCTACTCGTGCCGAGGGGCGACGGTGCTCCTTGGCTGGAAGAACCTGCCTTCCATGTTGCTCATCGGGTTGGGGTGCATGTGCTGGCCCCGGGCGCCACACTGACAGCCCTGAATCTACTGCTGGATAGATGGTTGTCCGACGCTTGCACCATGTCATAGTCAGGCGGCTTGTTCCGACGGTGTCCTCAAGCAATTATCAACGTCCACGGTCGTCTGACCGATTTCGCACGAAGCTATTTCGATGCTTCTGTCGCGCTTGTCCGATGGATCTGGGGCCCGATCCATTTCTGTAGGTTGGCGGATACGAGTAAGATTGCGAGTAAGGCGCAGATCTCCGAACGCCTCTAATCCTTAGAATTCATAAGGCTGGCCAGCCTATTCGGTTGCTGGTGGGCCCACCATCACGCCGTCGCCACTCCCGCACGCCGCGCGATCCAGTGATCGAGGCTGGCCTTGCCCGGGCCGGCGAGGAACAGCCAGAACAACACCGCGACGTACAGCACTTCGTCGAGTTCGACGAATTCGTCGAGCGTGGAAATGCCCGGCAGCACCACCACCGCGAGCGCGACCAGCATGTTGACGATCATCGGAATCGTCGCCAGTTGCGTGCCGAGGCCGAGCATCAGCAATGCGCCGCCGACGAGGTCGGTCGCGCCCGAAAGCGTCGCGTTGAAGGTCGGGAACGGGATGCCCCATTCGACGAAGCGGCCACTGAAGAACTCGAGGTTGTGCAACTTGGCCCAACCGGTTTCCAGCCAGAAGTAGCCGAACACCAGGCGCAGCAGCAATGGACCCAGCCATTCGATGCGCGAGAGGAACGCGAGCGCGGAGCGGGCGAAGCGGACGGGGGCGGATTGCATGTTCGGATCCTCGTAATTCGGTCAATCGGAAAGAGGGGAATCGGCGGCGAGCAGGCCGTCGGCGAGCCAGCGCTTGAGCAGGCTGGCGGCGCGCAGCGCGCCTTGGTCGCCGTGATGCGTGGAAAGTCGTTCGCAGGTGTCACCGAAGTCCACGCCCGACTGCAGCGAACGCAAGGCATCGGCTTCGTCGTCGTCGAGCGAACGCCAGTGCACGTCGCCGTCGACGTCGCGCCAGAACAGCCAGTGCATGGGCGTATCGATGTCGGTGGAGGTCGGTGCGCCATCGGAGATCGCGAGTCGAACGGTATCGAGCAACTGCGTCGCGGGATGCAGGCGAAGCCGCAGTCGCGGCCAGGCTTCGGTTGGAAGCGCGGCGACATTCTCGATCGCGAGCGTCTGCACGTCTTCCGCATCGAAGGCCGCGGCCTGCAGCCACTCGAAGCGCGCGAGCTCGTGCAATCCACGCGGCGCATCGATTTGCGCTTCCACCCAGTCGGCGAAGGCGGAACCGAGATGGCGCACGGAAGGCTGCGTCGAGGGATGCGCATGCAGGTAGCCTTCGGCAAATGCGGCGAACGCGCCTTCGCCGAGCTCATCGCGCGTGGCGGGGAAATCGTTGCCCAGCACTTCGACCAGGCGCAGGCGATACGCATCGGCATAGATGCGCAGGCGATGCGCGGCATCGGCGCCGCGCACGCGCGGAAAGATCGCGCCGTCCCCACGCAGGATCCGGTCCTGCAGGCCGTCGAGCGTCATGGCCAGGGCGTTCATGCCGCGCGCTCCAGCAATACATCGGCGGCGATCTCGCGGGCGATGTCGAGTTCGGCCAGGGATTCGGCCAGCGGCGGGATGTGGTCATCGCGTTCGATCATGCTCGGCACCGCACCGAAACGACGCAGCGCGTGCGCGTACAGCGTCCACACGCCTTCGCATACCGGCGCGTCGTGGGTATCGATCAGCAGGCCGCTGCCGAGCGCATCGACGCTGTGCCCGGCGAGGTGGATCTGCGCGACCGCGTCGCGCGGCAACGCGTCGAGGAAGGCGAACGCATCGAAACCGTGGTTGTGCGCGTTCACGTAGACGTTGTTGACGTCCAGCAGCAGCGCGCAACCGCTCTCGGCGACGATGGCGGAGAGGAACGCGGCTTCGTCCAGCTCGTCGCCGGCGAAACGCAGGTAGCTGGACACGTTCTCCAGCGCGATGCGCATGCCCAGCGCGTCCTGGACCTCGCGCACGCGCGCGGCGACGTGGCGCACGACCTCGCCGGTCTGCGGCAGCGGCAACAGATCGTGCATCTGCACGCCGCGGTGCCGGCTCCAGCACAGGTGATCGGACACGATCGCCGGTTGCGCGCGTTTCGCCAGTTGCGCCAACGCACGCAGGTAGTCGCGGTCGAGCGGGTCGCTGCCGCCGATGTCGAGCGCGACGCCGTGCATCGCCAGCGGCCAGCGTTCGGCGAAACGGTCGAGCATCGCCAGCGGACGGCCGCCATCGACGAGGAAGTTCTCGCTGACGATTTCGAGCCAATCGGGAGCCGGCCAGTCGATCGCGTCGTCGTCGCCGGCCAGCAGCGCGGCGTAGTGCTGCGGGCGCAGGCCGAGGCCGAAACCGTGGAGCGTGCGGGTCATGTGGTTTTCGTTTTGTCGGAAGCGAAGGGAAACGGCGCCCGCGCGGGGGGACGGGCGCCGCGCGGCCCTCAGTTCGCGGCTTCGAAATGGCCACCGGCGGGCGCGCATTGCGCGGCGGTCATTTCGGTGAAGCCTTGCCCCTTGCACGCGTTCTGGCCCTTGCAGGCGTTGCCGGCGCTCTTGCACGCGTTCTGGCCCTTGCACGAATGGGCGAGGGTCTTGCACGCGCTCTGGCCCTTGCAGGCGTTGCCGGCGGTCTTGCATGCGCCCTGGCCCTTGCAGGCGTTCGCGCCCATGCAGTGGCCCATGGTCGCGGTGCCGGCGGTCTGGCCGGTGCCGGCCTGGGCGATGGGCGCGGCCAGGAACAGCGCGGCGGCGGCGATGGCGGCGGACAGGCCGGCGGAAGTCTTGGTGGTGGCGTTCATTGCGAACCTCGGATGGGGAATGGGTGCGCCGCTGCGGCGGCGATGCGCATTCCACGCCGAACCCGGGCGCGTCGATATTCCCGCGCGTCCCGGCGATATGCCCCGGCGTCCGCCGCGGGCCCGCGGCCGCGCCGCCGGGACGTTCGCGCATGCAAACGCGGACGCCGGGTCATGGCCTCGCCCCGGCGGGCGACTTAGGATGCGGGCATGGATGCCTCCGCGCCCGATCCCGCCGCACTCGACGACGAAGACCGCGACCGCGTGCTGGAAACGGTGCTCGGCGCCTACCGCATGCGCGTGGAGATCACCGCCGACGTGCGCTACTGCGGCACCTGGTACGACCAGGAACCGGCGACGCGCCATGGCCAGTTCCACTTGTTGACCGAAGGCGAATGCTGGGTCAGCGGCGCGGCGCTGGAAACGCCGGTGCAGCTGCGCGAAGGCGACCTGATCGTGTTCCCCGCCGGCGTGCGCCACCTGCTCTCGTCCGCGCCGGACGCGCACCTGCCGGACGATGTCGAACGCGACGACACCGCGATGTTGTGCGGCGAACTGGAATTCATCACCGGCTCGGGCAACCCGATCTTCAGCGCGTTGCCGGCGTACTTCGTCGTGCGTTCGAGCGAAAGCAGCGAAGGCTTCCGCCAGCTCGCGGCGATGCTGACCGAAACCAGCCGCGACCGGCGCTGGGGCCGGCAGCTGGTGCAGAACAAGCTGGCCGATTCGCTGTTCACCATGGCCGTGTGCGAATACGTGCGCCGAGCCGAACACCCGCGCGGCCTGCTCGCCGCGCTCACCGACGTGCGCCTGTCGCGCGCGCTGTCGGCGGTGCACGAACGCCCGGGCGAGGAATGGACGATCCAGGCGATGGCGCAGGAGGCGGGGATGTCGCGCACCGCGTTCGCGGAACTGTTCGCCGCCACGGTGGGCATGCCGCCGATCCAGTACCTCGCGCACTGGCGCGCCACCGAGGCGCGGCGCCTGCTCAAGGACCGGCGCTTCTCGGTCGCGCGCATCGCGGAAATGCTCGGCTATCGTAGCGAGGCCGCGTTCCGGCGCTTCTTCAAGCGGGTCGAAGGCGTCGGTCCGGGCAAGGTACGCAGTCGCGACGGGGAGGATTCGTGAGCACGATGCCGTTGCTGGAAACCGTCGAACGCGAAACCGGGCCGTCGCCAGCATGGTCGGTGCTGTGGCTGCACGGCCTCGGCGCCGACGGCAACGACTTCGTGCCGATCCTGCCCGAACTCGTGCGCCGAGACTGGCCGCCGATCCGCTTCGTGTTCCCGCATGCGCCGCAGCGCGCGGTGACGATCAATGGCGGCATGCGCATGCGCGCCTGGTACGACATCGTCGATGCGGATCTGCGCAACCGCGCGGACATGCACGGCGTGCGCGATTCGGTGGCGCAGGTCGAGGCGCTGCTTGCGCGCGAAATGGAGCGCGGCGTATCGCCATCGCGGATCCTGCTCGCGGGGTTTTCGCAAGGCGGCGCGATCGCGTTGGCCGCGGGGCTCGCGCGCAGCGAAGCGCTGGCCGGACTCATCGCGCTCTCGACCTACCTGCCCGGGCTTGGCGGTCCGGACGCGCCGCAGGTGGCCACGGCCGCGCGCGCGCAGCCTGTGTTCATGGCCCACGGTACGTTCGACCCGGTGGTGCCGGTGTTCGCCGGGCAGGCCAGCGCGCAGGCCTTGCAGGCCGACGGCATGCGTGTCGAATGGCGCGCGTATCCGATGGCGCACCAGGTCTGCGCGGAGGAAATCCGCGACCTCGGCGACTGGATGTCCGCGCGCTTTTCCGCGACGGGCTGACCCATGGCCGATACGCGCCGCGAAAACTGGATGCCCGATCTGTGCCGCCTGCCGCGGCTGGCGATGATGTTCGCGGTCGCCGAACTGGTCGTGCTGGTGCTGGTGCTGTCGCCCGACGACAGCGTGCGCTCCAACCTCGGCCGCTTCGTGTCCGCCAGCGGATTCGCGTTGTGGCTGGCGCTGACCATCGCCGCGCTGTTGTGCGCCTCGCGACGCTGGTTGTCGCGCATGCCGGTCGCGCTGGGCGCGGTGGTCGCCGTGGTCGGCGCGAGCGTGATCGCCGCGGTCGGCGCGGCCACGGTGTTCCGGCTCGACCACGGCCTCGGCTACGGCCTGTTGCCGGGCGACGTGCTGTTGCGCCATTTCGTGTTCGGCAGCGCCACCATCGCGGCGCTGATGACCGCGGTGGTGCTGCGCTACCTGTACGTGCTGGAAGGCTGGCAGGCGCAGGTCAGCGCCAGCGCGCGCGCCGAAGTCGATGCATTGCAGGCGCGGATCAAGCCGCACTTCCTGTTCAACAGCCTCAATGCCATCGCCGGATTGATGCGCAGCGATCCGCCGCTGGCCGAACGCGCGCTGCTGGATCTTTCCGACCTGTTCCGCGCTGCGCTTGGTGCCGGCGGCGAATCCACATTGGGCGAGGAAGTCGAACTCGCCGAACGTTACCTCGCGATCGAGGCATTGCGGCTGGGCCCGCGCCTGCAAGTGGCGTGGGAACGCGGGGAACCCCTGCCGTGGCGCATGCCGATGCCGCGGCTGGTGCTGCAGCCGTTGGTGGAGAACGCGGTGCTGCATGGCATCTCGCGCCTGCCCGAAGGCGGCCGCATCGAGATCCGCCTGGCGCAGGACACAGGCATGTTGCGCATCGCGGTGTCCAATCCGGCGCCGGAAAAGCAGGCGGGCGATTCCGGCGGCAATGGCCATGCCTTGCGCAGCATCGGGCACCGGCTGGCGTATGCGTTCGGGCCGGAGGCGCGGATGACCGCGACTTGGGACGCAGGCTACTATCGGGCCGAACTGCGCCTGCCGGTGTCGAAGGAAGAGTCGATTTCATGAGGGTCGCCGTCCCATGCGGATCGTGATCGCCGACGATGAACCGCTCGCGCGCGAGCGCCTGCGCGCGCTGCTTGCCGAACAGCCGGGCACCGAGGTCGTGGCCGAGGCCGAAGACGGCGAATCGGCGTTGCACGCCTGCGCCGAGCTCAAGCCCGACCTGGTGCTGCTCGACATCGCCATGCCCGGCATCGACGGACTCGAGGCCGCGCGCCACCTCGCCGCGTTCGAACCGCGCCCGGCGGTGGTGTTCTGCACCGCCTACGACGCGCATGCGCTGTCCGCGTTCGACGCGCAGGCGATCGATTACCTGGTCAAGCCGGTGCGCCCCGAACGCCTCGCCGCCGCGCTCGAACGCGTGCGCACCTTCGCCGCCGGCCGCGAACACGCGGTGTCCGGACCTGGTCGGCAACGCACCCACCTGTGCGCGCGCATCCGCGGCAGCCTGCGCCTGATCCCGATCGAGGACGTGCACTACCTGCAGGCCGAGGAAAAGTACGTCGTGGTGCATCACGCCCGCGGCGAGGACTTGATCGAGGAATCGCTGAAGTCGCTGGAGGAGGAGTTCGGCGAACGCTTCGTGCGCATCCACCGCAACTGCCTGGTCGCGCGGCACGAGCTGGTCGAACTCAAGCGCACGCCCGACGGCCACGTGCAGGCGGTGCTGCGCCACGGCCAGGCGCCGCTGGAAGTCAGCCGCCGCTGCGTGTCGGCGTTGCGCGAGACGGTGCGGCATCTGTGATTCAACTCCCTCCCCTTCGTTGAAGGGGGAGGGTTGGGGTGGGGTTGAATCGCACGGTCCAACCCCCTCCCAACCTCACCCTTCCAGCGGAAGGGGGAGGAGACAAGCGATAATCCGCGCATGAACCTGCTGCGCATCGCCACCCGCAAGAGCCCGCTCGCGCTGTGGCAGAGCGAACACGTCGCCGCGCGCCTGCGCGCCGCGCATCCCGCACTCGAGGTCGCGCTGGTGCCGATGAGCACCCGCGGCGACGAAGTGCTGGACCGCTCGCTCGCGGCGATCGGCGGCAAGGGCCTGTTCCTCAAGGAACTGGAACTGGCGATGCAGCGCGGCGAGGCCGACTGCGCGGTGCATTCGCTGAAAGACGTGCCGATGGAACTCGAGCCGGGATTCGCGCTGCCGGCGATCCTCGAACGCGAAGACCCGGCCGATGCCTTCGTCAGCAATCGCTTCGACGATCTGGATGCGTTGCCACAAGGCGCGTGCGTTGGTACTTCATCCCTGCGCCGGCAGGCGCAGTTGCGCGCGCTGCGTCCCGACCTCGAACTGCGCGACCTGCGCGGCAATGTCGGCTCGCGCCTGGGCAAGCTCGATGGCGGCGACTACGACGCCATCGTCCTCGCCTGCGCGGGCCTGAAGCGGCTCGGTTTCGATGCGCGCATCCGCGCGCGGCTGGACGCGCCGCAATGGCTGCCGGCGCCGGCGCAGGGCGCGATCGCGATCGAATGCCGCGAAGGCGATGCGGCGCTGCGCGAACTACTCGCGGTGTTGGACCATGCCGATACCCGCGTGCGGGTCGAAGCCGAGCGCGCGATGAACCGCGCCCTGCATGGCAGTTGCCACGTGCCGGTGGCCGCGTTCGCGACGCTCGATGGCGAACACCTGTCGCTGTCGGGCCTGGTCGGCTCCGCCGCCGACGGCCGCATCGTCCGCGCCGAGGCGAAGGGCCGCGGCGATGCACCCGGATGCCTGGGCCTGGAAGTGGCGGAATTGCTACTGGCGCAAGGTGCGCGCAAGCTGATCGACACCGGTTCGTAGCGGGGCGGTGCGATCGCGGTTCCCGGCCAGAAGCGGTTGCCGGTTGAATACGTCAGGAAGCAGTACCCGTTGCAGGCCCTGTCGGCAAACGACCCACGTTACCAGGAGAACCGGCCATGATCCCGAGCGTCGAACATCGATCCCCGCGTGGCATGCGCCCCTTGCACGCCCTGTTGCTGGGCGGCGCGCTCGCGCTCTTCCTCGGCGCGCTGCTGAGCGACATCGCATACTCGAAGACCTTCGAGATCCAGTGGAACAACTTCGCGTCGTGGCTGATTGCCGGTGGCCTGGTGGTGGCCGCGCTGGCGCTGGTGTGCGCGCTGTTCGGCCTCGCGCCGTCGCGCCGCACGCCGGGCACGATCCTGCATGTGTTGTTCCTCCTGGCCGCCTGGGTCGTCGGGTTCTTCAACGCCCTGATGCACGCCCGCGATGCATGGGCCAGCATGCCAGGCGGACTGGTGATGTCCGTGGTCGTCGTCCTGCTGGGCATCATCGCCACGTGGTTCGGCACGCGCGCACCGCGCAGCGGAGGTGTGAAATGAATCGTTACGCTTGCCTGGCCCTCGCCACGCTGTCGTTGGCCGCCTGCAATCCCGCACCCAACCCGTCGCTGGAGTACGGGTCGACACCGGCGTTGCCCGACCCGCAGCGCGGCTTGATGCCGCAGATGGTGATCGCCGAACCCGCCGCGTGGGGCGCCCGCGTGCCGATCGTGCCCAAGGGCTTCGAGGTGCGCGCGATCGCCACCGACCTGGCGATCCCGCGGCAAACCCTGCTGCTGCCCAACGGCGACATCCTCGTGGCCGAGGGTCGCGGTGGCAAGGCGCCCAAGCTGAAGCCCAAGGACATCATCGCCGGCCCGATCAAGGCCGCGGGCACCAGCCCGGTGAAGGGCGGCAATCGCCTGACTTTGCTGCGCGACGCCGATGGCGACGGCGTGTACGAACTGCGCACGGTGTTCGCGGACAAGCTCGATGCGCCCTACGGCCTGGCCCTCATCGGCAACAAGCTCTACGTCGCCAACCAGGGAGCGGTGGTGCGCTTCGACTACACCCCCGGCCAGACCCGGGCCAGTGGCGCGCCAGTGACGCTTACGGAGTTGCCGTCCCGGATCAACCACCACTGGACCAAGGCGATGGCCGCCAGCGCCGACGGGCGCTTCCTGTACGTGGGCATCGGTTCCAACAGCAACATCACCGAACGCGGCATGGACGCCGAAGTCGACCGCGCCATGGTCTGGCAGATCGACGTCGCGACCGGCATGCACCGTCCCTATGCCACCGGCCTGCGCAACCCCACCGCGCTCGCCATCCAGCCTGGCAGTGGACAGTTGTGGGCGGTGGTCAACGAGCGCGACGAGATCGGCCCCGACCTGGTGCCCGACTACCTGACCGCGGTGCGCGAAGGCGGCTTCTATGGCTGGCCCTATAGCTACTGGGGCCGGCACGTGGACAACCGCGTGCAGCCGCAGGATCCGGAGAAGGTCGCATCGGCGCTCACCCCGGACTACAGCCTCGGCGCGCACGTGGCGGCGCTGGGCGTTTCCTTCTCCGCGGCGGGGATGGGGCCGCAGTTCGCCGACGGCGCCTTCGTCGGCATGCACGGCAGCTGGAACCGCTCCGTGCCGGTCGGCTTCAAGGTGGTGTTCGTGCCGTTCCGCGACGGTCGTCCCGCCGGCGATCCCGTCGACTTCGTCACCGGCTTCCACGACGACGACGGCACCACGCGCGGCCGTCCGGTCGGGGTGACCGTGGATCCACGCGGCGCACTGATCGTGGCCGACGACCTGGCCAACGTCGTCTGGCGGGTCACCCGCATCGGCGGCAATGCCAATGGGCCGATGCCGGTGGTACCACCGGCTGCGGCCGAGCCTGCCGCCGGCGTGCCGGCACCGGCGGGCGGTTCCTGACCCGGGATCGGTGCGGGAAGGAATGGATGCGCAAGGCGAGCCGTCCCGGGCTCAGGGCATGTAGCCCGGGTATTCGAAATCGAGCGCCACGCCGTAGGCGGTCCTGCGCCCGTAGCGCGCTGCGACCCCGGCCAGCGCCGTATCGAACACCTGCGCGGTCGCGGCCGCATCCAACGCAGGAAGCACGGCGTCGACGTCGATGTCCCCCGGCGCGCCGACGGCATCGGCCACGAACACCAGGCCGTTGCGGCTGGTGACGGTTGCGGAGGTTGCGCTGATCGACACCGCCTGGCTGCGACCCGTGCGCGAATACGCGTCCGCGGTCACCGCCAGCGCGATTTCATCGACACCGTCCGCGATCGGAACGCCGATCAGTTGCTTGCCGTGCAGATAGGGATTGACCACCAGCTTGACCGCGAACGCACGCAGGTTGCCGTAGCGCGGCCGGAACGCGTCGCTGTCGTGGCGCGGGCTCCAGTCGGCGACGCCGAGTTCGCTCGCAAGCGCGGATGCGCGCTGCGTGCCGGCAATCGCCTCGACCAGCGCGATCGACGTCGGCATCGCGGCGCTGATCCCGCTGCTGGTGACCACGTTGCCATCGACGACGTAGCGCAGGTCGCGGATCCAGTGCGTGCCCGGGGATTCCCGCAGTCGCTGGCTTTCCGACGCCCAGTGCGCGGTGGCCCATTTGCCTTCGAGCAGGCCGGCATTGCCGAGGATCCGCGCGCCGTCGCAGACGCCGACCACCGTCGCGCCCTTGTTCGCCTGCGCGACGATCCAGGCCAGCAATGCCGGATCCTTGCGGTTCGTCGCATCGGGAACGATGACGTAATCCGCGCCTTCGGGGTGGCGCGCATCGAAGCCGGCCACGGTGTCGTCGAGCCTGGCCTTGAGCGCCGGGCGGAAGCGGAACGGCCCGTCGTGCACGGCCAAGGCCTCCGTGTCGATGCCGGCGCGCTTGAGCACGCCGTAGGGGATGACGAAATCGCTGAGCTCGGTGCCGGCGTTGTCGCCGATCACCGCCACGATCGGTTGCGCATGGCCATGGCGCGGCATCCAGCCGGGGATCTTCGCGTTCACGGTGGTGTCGTTGATGGGAAGCGGCGCCGCGCCGGCGAACCCGCCGAGGCTTGCGGACGCGGCGAGGGCCACGCCGGCGAAGAACAATCCGGTGCTGCGGCGAACGGGTTTGCGATGCATGGCAGGATCCTCGGCGATGGCGCTCGCCGTGCGGTCAAGGGGAAGGGATCAGCGCGGCCCGCATTCGCAGGGTTTGCCGGACTGGCAGCCGCAGCCGCAGCCGGACGCAACCGCGGCGGCGGTGCGGCAGCCGCAGGTGCAGGATTCGCCGATGCAGGGGTTGCAGGGACAGGCGGACGTTTCGGTGTTCATGTCGGTGTTCATGGGGTGCTCCAGGTTGAAGGTGGGTCGGCTTGGCCGACGTGGGATACTCTGGAGACGGGCCCGCGTGCGTTCTTGAATGTTCGGGCTGATCTTCGAATCGTCCATGGCCGCAGCCGATGTGCCCGCCGAGCGTCGCAAACGTCCGATCGTGGGCATCGGGCGGGCCATCGTCTGGCCGGGCGCGAGCATCTGGATCGGGCGCCAGGTCGGCAACGTCGCCGAGCACGCGCACCATGCGATCCAGATTTCGCTGGCGCTCGAAGGCCCGTTCCGGATCCAGGCCAGCGACTGGCCCGACTGGCGCGAGACCGTCGCCGCCGTGGTCATGCCCGACCAGGCGCATCGCCTCGACGGTTGCAGGACCGCCGTCGCGACCCTGTTCGTCGAACCCAATTCGACGCCCGGCGCGGCCCTGCGCGAGCGCTTCGACGGTTTCAAGGTCGCCTTGCTCGGCGCAGTTGAAGCCGAAGCCGCGGTCGCGGGCGTGCGCGAGCAGTTCCTCGCCGAAGCGCCGGACCAGCGCCTGATCCAGTATTCCAAGGGCGCGATCTGCCGGATCGCCGGCGATCCGCAGTCCGCTCCGCGCTCGGATGCGCGCATCACCTCGGCGCTGGAATGGATGCGACTGCATCTGGCGAGTCCGATGCGCATTGCCGATGTCGCGAAGGCCGTGCATCTCTCGCCCGGGCGTTTCCGCCACCTGTTCGTCGCGCAGACCGGAACCTCGTTCCGCGCCTGGCTGCTGTGGGCGCGCGCGGAAGCCGCGATCGCGGCGGCAACGCGCGGCGCCTCCTGGACCGATGCTGCGCAGGACGCGGGCTTCGCCGATGCCGCCCACTTCACCCGCACCTGTCGCCGCATCTTCGGCATCGCGCCGACCATGCTGGTCTTCGACCAGGTCAAGGATCGCGACCTGCGCGTCTAGCAGGCTATTCCTGAAAGTTGTCGCGCGCTGGTCGTCGCGTCGTCGCAGCTGTTCGTCGAACAGCACACCCTCGATGGCATTCGCGATGCGCAAACCTTCTTCGCGCAACCGGCTCAGGTGGATCGGCTGAAGAAGTACCACGGTGACAACGCCCAATGGGCGCTGGATGCGTGGATCGACACCTGGTCCGATCCCGGTTTCGCCGACTGGAACCTCGATGCGCAGCTGGCACAGGTGCAATGCCCGCTGCTGGCGATCTATGGCGACCAGGACGAATACGGCACGCTGGCGCATCCGGCGCGGATCGAACGCGGGCTGAAGACGCCAATGACGCTGCAGGTGATGCAAGGCTGCGGGCATTTCCCGCATCGCGAACAGGGCGAGATGGTGGTAAAAGTGACCGCGTGCTGGCTCGACGACGCCATCAGCGAATGAATAGTGGCGCCGCTACCCTGCATTTCCATCCGCAGGATTCATTCGGAGATCCGGACATGCTCGACTGGAATGCGTATCGGGAAGAACTCAAGGGCCGCATCGGCGAGATCGGCAAGCTCTCGCCCGATACCGTGCGCGGCTACGCGA